>Ga0209340_1000274_pt1 | contig 65374 bp, 78 predicted proteins | sample EPASupsiteSAE323_FD_187266 | JGI IMG/M metagenome (GOLD analysis project Ga0209340, IMG submission 187266) | Bioremediated contaminated groundwater from EPA Superfund site, New Mexico - Sample SAE3-23 (SPAdes) (version 2) | ecosystem: Environmental > Aquatic > Deep subsurface > Groundwater >... | reverse complement strand
TATTTTTCCTGTAGGCCAGAGTCTGGTTATAGGTCCACCTACAAAGATCGATAGTTTCTTCTAAAGTACGTACCTGAGCTTTAGTTGGAAACACTCGGAATTTATAGGATTTATTCATGGGAGTAGTAGAGTTACTACTTTAATGGTATTTAAATGTTACGCTTAAAAATAGGTCGATACATTTAAATATATTAACCGACTTATTTCAATTCATTCCCGGCCTAAAGGCGCGGGGTCTTCTTGAAATGGGGAGATAAAGATACTAGACAAAAGTCTAGTACGTTGCTGTCGAATCAAACACATAGAAACGAGCGGGACCCCAAATATAAGTACTATCACTCATATAGCCCTCAATTGTGGTGGGCTGTATGTAACCATCCTGGTCTCTATTCAATGTTGCGGAATCGATAGTACCAAGAATCTCAATAGAAAGCAACTTGTTATACCCAGTAGACACCACATCTCCACTATCTAAAATAAAAGCCAGTCTCTTAGAAATCAAGGTTCCAGCCGCAGGAGCAGATCCAGAAGGATTGTTCCAGAACGCCTTCATCATAGCGTTATTCTTCCACTGGACATCTAAAGTACCGATAATATTATAGGTAGTCGGTTGCAGTGTCGTAGGATAGTTCTCCGAAATGACGACACCCTTTCCGGGGGCAAAATCCCAAGTAAAACTAGCACGAGCCTTATTTACCTGAGCAGCCTGACCAGAAGAAGATCCGTCGATTTCAACGGTTCGATCCGATGCGCCAAACGGAGAGGAGTCGGTTAAACCACCGGGATATGCAGGTTCGGTTGTGGGATACTCAAGATTTCTTCCTAAGAGACCAACATTGTAGGTAAACGCATCGGCAGTTATATCGAAACTAAGCTCTTTAACTTTAGTCCCATATCCCACTTTAGTGTTATCTCCTGCGTCCTTAACGAACACAGACAGGGATTTTTGATCGAACGTTCTCTGAATGGCAGTATAAGTTAAAGTATCCGTTTCATCAAAGGTGGTAACGTTACCATTCCAGGACTGAGTTGAGCCAGATGTATCCGCATTGTTGTAAATCTTTACAGCGTTATTGAGATAGGCAGGGATAGCCGCTTGATCTGCTACGGCAGCACCAGGGGTTACGGCATGGTCATCTGTGAGAACGTCAGAGTTGAGAACTGCGCGAGCAGTAGCATCCATTGCAACAAAAACAATTCCAGCCGCATCAGCAGCCCAAGTTCCACTATCAACACGGAAGCCGATAATGTCACCTATAACAACAGCAGCGCCTCCACCAGTTTTAGCAGAAAGTTTTGACCCTACGGTAAATGTAGCTGTTCCAGTTTTGAACTTAATGCCCATTATGGGGGCACCCATCCATCCAGAAATCGGAATAGGAGTCCCAGACGTAGCGTCCTTTACGGTTACAAACATCTTCTTTTTAGTGCCGTTAGTAACTCCGAATTCAGAAAAGTCCTGCATCTGATCCATAAGGCAAGCTTGCGTAGCAGTAGTGTGGACTCCAACGACACCAGCATTAGAAGTACTTCTCACTGCATCTAACTTGTGGCAGTAGTACCCAGAAATCGCAGCAAAACCAGGAGTCGTCACAAGAGTGTCTGTAGCCCAATCAGTTCCTCCGGGACAAGTCAGAAGATCTTCATTTCCTCCGGAATCAAACGTCCCCTGAACGCCAACAAGCCAAAGAGTATCCCCTACAACCCTTGCAACCTCTGCACGAGCTAAAGAAGTTTTTCCAAAAATCTTATCTCCTCTTTTAAAAAGAAGTCCGCCTGCGGCTTCAAGAGTGATAACATAAACCTGTTTATTATACCAGGGATTTCCAAATCCTACCCCCAAAAACTGCGGAATTCCGTTTGTTGGAGAAAACTTAAGTCCAGGAAGATTCCCTTCAGTGTGCCAGTATCCACGAATTTCGTTTCTCTTATAGGGTTCGTTAAAAGCCTTCTGTTTAATTTTATTGTCCACAATTAAATCTAACTCTGGAGCAGAACCCGCATTCATAAAAAGTTCAACAGTAGGTTCTGTCATCGCAGTTCCTTCAGTGGTCTCAACAGCTATACCAACGCGAGACTCAATAGAAGTTGGATTTTCAAACGTTGTCATTTAATAAATCACCATCTTAACTTTTTTCTTGTAATATCCTCGATGCTTGCAATTCTTCCCGCGCTTTAAAATAACTCGCATAAGCATCTTTCAACATAATCATAAAACCAGCAAGTACCACACCACTAACAAAGTCTGGAACAGGCTTGCCAAACGCACTTAGAACCATAACGATAAGAACCATAAATAAGACGGAGCCGAGCATAGCAAGAGTAAGTCGGAACCTCGTATTGGCATCACATACGCTCATTCTATCACCTTAATCCAACCCCGTTTCTTCCACCCTTTAATTTTTCCCCCAAATTCAGAACATTCATAACCATTAGCAAGGATACTCATCCTAGTACCCTCACCTCCGACGTCACCAACAAACCAATTTTCGGGTCCGATCCATTTAAATTTCATAATATTCCTTAAATTCTCTTCATGTGAATGGTAATCAAACCATTCGCGAAAGTTGTCATAGTTCCATTAACATTAATTGCAAGTCGATTGCCATCTGCCAGATTCAAAGCGCCGATCGCGGCATTGAGAGTTGGAGTCTGAATAGTCTCAACTGTGTTATTTAGATACATGCTAGTATTATGTAAGACAGATCCGCTTGCGGCAGCCTGGGTTCCTGTACATTTTGTAACAGTTACGCTTCCTGTATTTGGGTATACTGTATTCTGAGCAGTAGCATGGACTTCTTCAATCTTGGTTATCTGCCAAGCATCATCTGCGATAAATACAGTTTGATCTGGTTCGGAAGTAGTAATTGGCACATTAATAATCATCTCTTGAGGTACGATAACGCCTCCAGATTTAACTCCATCGGCATCTACAGTATTCAGGGTATCGCCAGTTGGGATAAGAATGCCAGCATTAAACACCGGCGCAACAGTAAATGTCTGGATTCCAGTGTATGTACCAGTGGTATTAATAGAAATAGAATTAGCTGTAAGCGCTTCATCGACCCTAGCTCCTCCATCCACCACAAGATCATCTACCACATAAGCGTCATCGGTGCTTTTGAAATGTTCCGCTTGAACAGTCGCCGAAGCGGTTACGTTGGTTGCTGTAGTTTCATTTAAAGCAGAGGTGTTAGTAACCTGTAACTCATCATCGATCCAAATACTTTCAGAGATCTTGCCTTCTGAAATATTCGTCCCATAGCTCAGAATTCCAGTAATGGACACGTTACCACCCACTATAAGATCCTTTCCAGAAGGAATGGTAGCTCCATTAGGAAAAGTGGTGGTTCCCGTGGCAGATGTGGTAAAATCAAACGTAGGTCCAATTACAACATCAGATCTGGAATATGCTGTATTTTTATACGTTTCCCACGGATCTGCAAGGGCTATACCAATAAACAGCGTCATCAATATAACGCCTAGAATAGTAATTATAGATTTTCTCATTAATATGCACCAATTAATTGGATATTAATAATGAGTTGGAAAGAAAAGAATTAAAGGATATTTTAAAAAAATGAATTAAATAAAAAAAGTTAACCACATTGATATAAACAATAGAGAATATTTAATTCTAACACTAGAGTCTAGAGTCTACCCCTCTACACAATAACATTAGACGCATTGCCAGCGTACACACCCTACAAAAGAACGCCTTGCGCAAGTTGCGCAAGTTGCCCTTTGACCAAATTTCCTACTATATTGTTATAGTCTTGCCCCCCCCCCTGTGGCTTTAGTCGTTTTACGAATACCATAACTAGAATGGCCCGATTTCCTAGAAAATCGCATTTCCGTTCATTGTATCAAATTGCGTATCCCATGCACTGGGAATGTGCATCGATGTCGCCAAAATGGTAATCTTCATCTCCGTTTTTTTTTGATCTTCTCGTGAGACGAGAAGACGTAACTACTTAAAACTGACGCTTGATAAGGAAATAATTGGATAAAAAATAAAATTCGATATTGCCCCTCATGAAACTAGCCACGCATTATTGGCAGTGTTGTTGTTTCCCGCATCGATTGCGAAGTTAGCAGCAACGGTGACACCTGGAGCACTACCGGCGCTGTTGCCAGTACACGAGACACCAGTAGCCCCATCTGTGATGTAAAAGCCACTGAGCGAAGTGCGAGTAACAATGTTTCCAGTAACAGCGCCGCCAGTGCCTACAACACCTATGCCGCGAGTATACGGCATCTCCTGACCATCGCATGCATTACCTGAAATTGCAATACCATCGCCGACAGCGACAATACCATAAGCAGCCCCAGACGCAAGACCCAGAGCCCAAGTTCTACAATTATTGCCTGTGATACTGGAACCAGGAGCCTGGACATGAATACAATGCTGATGAGCGAGTCTGGCAATGGTGCCGGTCACAACAGATCCAACGGCGGTCGGGGCGATATAAATACAATCTTCTTCACCTGATGCAAGATCGGTGTATGTTTGAGTGCAGAAGTTGCCGCCGACAATACGAGTACGAGGGCCGTAAGTGATCAACGGATGCATGTCTTCTGAATAATAACCTTCGACAAGAGAATCACTGGTATACTGAGTCAGTTGGCAACCAACGTGGTAGCCACCCGACCCACTATTGATTATAGAAAGACCATCGGTCTTGTTAGAATAAATCGCAATGGCATTAGCAGCCATCCACTTAAACAGGACATTAGTGGTAATGCCCGCGCCAGTACACGCAGTGCCGATAGTGGAATTGGTAATAGGATAGTTAGAAACAGAAAACCCAGTATTTATGATGCTAGTACCACCATATTGCTGATCCATGGTAACACCGGTGTATATGGGGCAACCCCAGCAATCAACGACACGAACAATACACGACAACTGATTCGAGTCAACAAACCTATACGCATTGCCGGCATCTACGTTTCGAATCTCAGCAGAACAACCTTCAGCGATATAGATGAAAGGGGCATATGCTACAGGAGTAGCATTGTAGTTCTGTTTGGGATAGAAAGCCCGGAGGCCATTGATAACAGATCCCTCCCAACAAACGAAAGCAGGATTGGTCGTGTTGTTTACAAATATACGGATACCTTGTATAGTGTTATCAATGTCGTGAGGTGATATAGCACCCCCTGCGGCAGGATACATGCTCTGAAGAGTAACGCGGAAATTTACATTAACCGATGGAGCATTATCCCCTAAATAATAGTTGCCAGGCATCAACGTGACAGTGCCGGCACCATCATACGTTTCTGGTGATACTTCGTCACATGCTGCTTGTATTTGAACGTAGTCATCTATCCCGTCTGTGACATAATCATAAAATTCTGAATCGGCATCAGACCCAGGTCCGACAACAATCCCAAGCTTACGAGATGCGCTTACGAGTTGTGAATATGTCGCCGGATCTTGCTTATCTGACCCATTTTTCAGGTCTGTTATGTTGTTGCTCCCCATTGACAAATCGCCGCTCATAGTTCCGCCGCTTGTGTTGAGTTTGTCCCACCCCTGCCGGATGGTCATAAGGTCAGTTGGTGCTATGCCATCTGGTGATCCTAGAACCTTTCCGCCATAAAATGTAATATTCGCCCCCTCTCGCATCTCAATTGGTCCGCTCTTTGCGGCCATACCACTTCCAATAAGCAACACCAAAATAGTTGTAACTATGAAAATATTAATTAATTTCATTTATTCATACCTCGAAATTTTTAACCATATATCCCATTCTCCGTCTCCGCTGCCCCCAATTGTGGCAATTAAAGCTGTAGCAGCCACGATCTCGGCAACAGGATTTCTAATAAAAGTTGTTCCATTTAACGTGTGAGGAACTTCACTATCAGCCATTAAAGCATTTGTGTCAGCCGCCCATCCAACATTCACCGTTCTTGAGGGCCCTGCTTGCTGGCATTTTACAACAATTTCGTCAATTTCACAAAGAGCGGGAGTAGTTAAAATCGCCTGGGTCGCACCTCCATCGTGAACAATCCTGTATGGACCGTAAACAGAAACATTTGGAACCGACCAACCTCCGCTTAAACCATTTAAAAATTGAGTTACAATAGCCGGAGCTTTTGGACAAAGACCGTGTAAAGAAGTAGTTACATTCAGCGTGGTTACATCGGTTGGAGATGCCAACTCATCTAGTTTTATTGAATCTGATCCACCTGATTTATGACTTGTTGCATGAGTAGCCGGAGCAGGATTTCCATAAGTTCCATTTCCAAGTAATGCCTGAGTCGCAGAGTTTGAAAGTTTTGGGCATAATCCGTGTTTAGTAGTACTCACATTTAAATCAGTGTTATCGTCTCCAGCGGCTAAATCATCAATCTTTATGGCGTCAGATTGTCCAGAAGCGTGAGTAGAAGCGTGAGTAGAAACAGACGGAGCCGCATAAGCTCCATCTCCTCTGAAAAATGTAGTTGTATTATTAGGGATTTTTGGACATAATCCGTGTGCAAGTGCAGAAACGTTAAGATTTGTATTATCTTCGGGAGAAGCAAACTCGTCTAACTTTATTGAATCCGATCCGCCAGTTTTATGTGTAGAAGCGTGGCCCGCTGCGGCCTTCACCGATGCAACACCATCTATAACTTGAAGGGTTATATTATCTACCGCAAAAGCTGGAGATAGTCTCATATCCGCTATGCTATCTTGAGCATAAACTACCGTACCAAAATCTGCATCCTCGATTCCATTTTCCGTGACTCTTAAAACAGCTAATACAATCCAATCAGTATCATTAGGCTCTGCTGGGCGAGGATGGTAATTCTCCAAAAAATCTATAGAACTATCTGGAATTTCCTCTACTCCAGATTCTAATTTTAAAGTCGAATCAACAGCATCAATATAAACTAAATCATATCTATGATATCCAGATGAAGCAGCGACAATACCAGTTAAGTTTCCCCCAGTAAAAGTGTTAGATACACCGGAAACTGTAAAATTTCCACTTGATACCGCAACTGCCGTAGTACTGGTCCGAGTAACAACACAGCCACTTAAAACACCATAACCAGCAATTGCGGATTTTTCATACAACCGATAAGTAGAAAAATTAGCTAAATCTTCGCCAATAGGCTCTACTAATGGAAAACGCGACCAGTTTTTTGTCACCTAACTCACTCCGCAGTTTCGCCCTTTCTGGCAAAGACATATGAAATTCCAGTTTTTGCTTTACACCCAACAGGAATTTTTCTCCTAACCCAAACCCCATAAAATTCACCGGGAGCGAGCGTCCCAATAGAAGCTCCAGTAGCAAAAGTATAGGGATTGAGCCAAGTAGGAGACCCTGCCGGAGATGTACTCTCATCGGCAATAGTAGCAATATAACCAGTAGATTTATTACTAGGCTCCTCGACATAAAATCTTACTTGATTATGTTCCACTCTCTTTGCCGTAGTATGAAGAACTTTAGAAGTCCCATTTGCTCCGCGAGTACATCCAGTAAATTGATTCCCTGATTTCCCAGTATAAGTAACCTCTTCATCTTCAACAAAAAAAGCTCCAGAAGTTGGAAAATCAGATGCGTCCGCTACGTCAACTGTAGTTTCCGATCCCCCATTCTCAAGTTGCGTAGTGAGTAAGGACATTGGGAGAGTTCCTGTTGGAGATATGTATACTTTAGCAGCAACAAACGACAATGTAGCATGGGTATTTTTAATGAAAAACGCCCTATATTCGGTATCTCCAACTTCAGACTCGGCAGCGGAAACATTATCAAAAAGATTCTCATCCGTATCCGTTATAATCTCATCCGAAGAACGGTATCCTCCCAATCCATCTCCACCAGATTCTCCATCTGCGGAAGCTGTAGATTTAGATTTGTATCTTTTTATATCCGTAGAAACAATAGGCATAAACCCTCCTAAACCACAAAACACTATACCATATTTTAAAAATATGAATTATATAATTGTATAATTATACCGACCATTTATCTCTATACTTTATATCATATGTTAATGTCCCGGCAGAAAAAGTTAAATCTAATCTTTCCTCCGTACTATTAGCTCTTAAGTATGGGATAGACCTTTGACCACTGTAATTATGCCAAGAAACTAATTTCATATAATAAATATTTAAAGAAGAACTAGAATTCGTAGTTATTCTAAAATAAAAGCTCCCATTCCCAGACATTTTAGTAAGATTATAACCTACCAAACTTCCAGCAACTAGACTTTTTTCACATTCCCACCAATTAACATTATCTGAAGAAACCTCTAATTTCGGCGACCCCACAAGAGATGTTATTGTCATAGTTAAAACCGGATCTTCTAAAAGAGGATGTTTCAACTGAAATTTACATACTAAGGACCCGCTGGATGCAATAACAAGATGATTGGTAGAAAAAGTAACATTAGTAGATGAATCGACGTTTCTGGTAAATTTATCGGAATCTATAAAAGAATCGATATAAGTATGTTTTGCCGTATAATCGTTATAAAACTCGTATTCGGCCCCATCCAATAAAACGTCAGCAACATCAATAAAATATCCAACTGTATATTGTTCTACATTTGGAGAAATAAGATTAGATCCGCCAGAATACCCGCCAGTTATTTTAATAGAATCATAAAGAGTAATTTGATCGCCTGTATTTAAAATAGATGTTACTGAAATAGGTGAAGAAGCGGAAGATCCGGTTTTAGAGGTTTGAACATATCCCTCCGATCCAATCTCAGAAAGAATTAAAGTCATAACAAAAGGAAATGGCATCCCTGGATAATCATGATTATAACTAAATTCTAAAGAACAAACCTTCCACCTTCTTGAAAGATCCTTAATCAAATAAATATCTTCTGAATCGTCATTCCAATTATAATTAGTAACATTGTATTTAGCTAAAGATCTTAATGCCTCTTCTGTGCTACAATGGCCCTTAAAAGTTACTTTCGTAGACTTGGGTTGTATGTCGGTTATTTTTACCGTAGTCCCATGCCAAAAAGACATGGTTTCAAATGAAGACGAAGGGTCAAAGGGAACTGCATCTGTAATATAAATACCGCAAGCCGGACTCAATTCCAAAGAATTTAAATAAAATGTATTAGTAGTCATCGATTATTCTCCATGTATTTCTGAAGCCTCCTGCGACGGAGTTCTAAGGTTGCTTCAGCCGAAAGATCGTCGTTTTCTCGTAAAGATTGATGTTCAATGAAGTTCTTTAGAGCAAACAAAGTAACAACTTCAGAAACTTGAGGAAATACTAGTTTGACATCAGTAACATGGTTGTTTTCATCTTTGGTAATATTTAGGCGAACTAATTTAGTAACAATATTTAGGATGTCCCAAATTACTTCTTGGTTTGCGGTTAGATTATTAAATTGGGATAGGCACCATTTATTTAAGGTCTCGCCCGTGGAGAGTGTAACGACCTCAATTTGGTTTTGGTTTTGGTTTTGGTTTTGGTTTTGAAAATCGGTATTGGTATTGGTATTGGTATTGGTATTGGTATTGGTATTGGTATTGGTATTGGGCATAACTACCTCCCCGCCAATGCTTTCGCAAAATTATGATTGTAACAAAGAAGTTGATAGGTCTCTTTTATAGATTCGGGCCATCCGAGTTTATGAAAATAAGATAAAAGTTCGGCTGCGCGTTTTTCTCCATTCCTTCTCCGCTCTGCTCCATCGTTATGAATATGATCAATCGTTAGAAATTTTAAATTAGACTCACCACAATAACAGGGACCAAAAAAATTAAATGCCTCGCGCCACAATTTCTGACGATAGCGAGAATATCTATTTAGTTCTAGCGGAGATTTATCAAAATACCCACGATTTTTTGCGCAATTATGATTCCAACATAAAACCTGATAATTTGATATTATTTTGTCGATGGGCCATCCTTGTGATTTTAAATTACTGTATTCGCTCAAGACGCTGCCATATTTTTTTTGTTTTTCTGCGCCATCCTTATTTTTATGATCAATAGTTACAAATATTCTATTATCCTCCCCACAAATCGCACATTTACTCCCCAAAATCTCGAACATCTTATTCTTAATGTTTATTCTATATTTACGACCATACTCTTTTTTGTTGTATTTATTATCTTTTGTATACATTAATTTTTGTTCTTTAAGCCTAATTATATTTTTTTTTCTGTATTCAATATCGTATAGTTTTTTCTTGTACTTCTTTTCCTCTCCACTCAATTTCTGTCTAACCATATTAATTCACATATCCATTATTCCTATAAATTTAAAACTATTTAAATCTTCCTATTACTCTTTCAGTATCGTATCAACAAAGATTTGTCCCCCAATCTGCATACTAAATCTAAGTTGAACCTTCTCTGTTGGATCTGTATTATGGGCCACGCTAACATGAACAGTATACGTTCCGCTCTCCCTCACAAGATTATCTATCAGCACGTTCCCTATATCATCGGAAACTTTAACAAGAAAAGGAGATCCCATAATCTCTTGCTCGTTAATTATCCCTGGTCCACTTAATTTAATAGTAAACAATATCTCGGGATCTAAATCAGGATTGCCGCCGCCTCTAAACAGAGTATAGATATCCGTAGCTTTGAATCTATAATCTGGATTCTCTACATAAGTCTGGTAGATAATATCTTCCTGTCCCTCTCCATAAGGCCTACCCGTAACAATATTTGTTAAAATACCGCCTTGATCTTTATAAGTAAACTGAGAAATATAATCGGGAGCAGTGAATAAAGCTGATCCCGCTTCAGCATCCGATGTTTGAAGATTTATTTGATGTATATGGTCAAAAGTTGATACAGACTGATAACTATCATCACCAGTAGTCGTTCCAGAAACAGAATGAGTATGTGTCGCTGAAGATACATTTGTAGACGTAACTGTCCCAACCCCACCAGTAACGGTAACGTCGTAATTAGAAAGCCACTGCTTTCCACACCCAATCGCAGTGCAGCAACCCCATGTTGGGGTTTTGGTCGTTGTTATCGCGACTGAATTAACCCCAGTCACAACCGTAGAAGTCTCTGATGGTGCGCTGGTAGTTGGGTCTATAGTGTGGGTATGCCCTTTTGCACTCACCTGGATGGTTGCGCTCGGGACTCCCGTTACGCCAACTACCTGATGATGATGCGTAGTAGATGAAATGGTTCCTGCGGGATTTTCTTCAGAACCTCCTCCGCCTCCTCCACCTCCTCCACCACTTCCAGATCCAGAACTTGTATCGGTAACGTGAAAACTTGTATTACATGTTAATTCTAATTTTTGTATCTTTAAAATGTCACTTGTTATTTCAAAAGTATTTGTCCTCGCAGCAGAAGAATCCACATTCTCCGACCAAGACCACGAAAATTCTTCAATTTCATCTTGAAGATGTTTTCTATATTTTTCTGAAGCCGCTCTCATTGCTTTTATTTGATCATCATAAGAAATTAATCTATCACCGAAAGTTAAAGTTTGGGACAGTGGTTTTAGTTTTATTGCAATTTCTTTAATCCTTAGATCTTGTTCTACAAATTCAGATGGAATAGAAATATGTGCAGTATCACCAATTTTTCGTTGGTCTACCGCATCTCCAATAAATAACGGTGCAGTAAATTTAATACTTCTTGACGGTAAATAATGCTCATTCAAATATTTAACCACAAAATTATCAGCAACTGCTTGACTATGAATTGTAGAATCATCAAGGAGCACAAATCTTCCGCCGCGGCCCATATTAATATGTCTTCCGGATTTTACCCCTGCGGCACCAGATCCATAACCGCTGAACATGACTCCATTTATCATATTTCTAGCGTCTGCTTTGTCTATTTCTGAAATAGAATCTATATTATACTTCTCACTATAATAATTAGCCGGAGAGTTAGAGGTTCCACTTCCTATTTTATCGGAAATATCTACGTAACAGATTCCATTTCTAAAAACAAATTCATATTCTAAATCTAAAGCAGTAAGTAAAGTTTCTAAATTATCAAATGGCACATCCCCATTTGCTGTTTCCCAATATACTATAATTGGAGTCGAAGATTGAACTACTACAGAATCCCAAGTAGCAATATTTAAATTTGATATTGAAATCCATTTTTTTGCGCTAATTGCGGTATTAGTAACATCAAAGTCTGATGCACTTATAGTTTCACTCGTACTAGAATCTGTAGCTACTCCGGTTATTATTATATCTCCCTCAGTTCCGGTGCCAGTTATACGAAGATAACATCCACCATCCGGAGGTTGAGCTGTTGGAATCTTTGTTGTCCCGGAATCTCCGGAATAGATTGTTGTTGCGGGGGATTGGGTAATTGAACTGCTGATGTTACCAATTCTAATTGGAACTGAAGAATCCCAAATATATGGTGAAGAAATTACATGATAATATGGGAATGTACCATCAGAACATCTAATATAGAGAGAGCGATTCTCGGAATCATGGTACCACCCAGAAATATTAGTATTATGAGTTACAAGCGACCCAACCGCACATTCTTTTTTTGTCCAACTATTTATAGCTCTAACACATCCATTAAAACTTGTATCTGTTTTAGAAGTATAAGATATTATTTCCCCATCAATAAAAACCATTCCACTGGAATCGAAATTGGTTGTATTATTTACCGATAAAGTTGTTTCTGATCCACCACTAGCGAGAGCTGTAGTTAATAAACAGGAAGCTCTTTGTTTTGGATTAATGATAGTTCCAACGCTATGAGTTAATTTTGTCGTACCTCCCGCTCCGCGAACGCATCCAGTGAATTGAGTTGCGGTTTTTGATGTATAAGTTATTTGTTCATCATCTATGTAAATAGATCCACTAGAGCCAAAATTAACCGTACTGTTGACAGAAATTTCAGTTTCTACGCCATCGTAAATCAATCCCGTAGTTAAAACGGTATTTTTTAAAAACTCTAAACTAGTTTGTTGAGGAAGTAAACTTGAATCTTCAAATATTTCCGTTATAATATATGGAATTCCAATATATTCAAATTTAAATATATTATTATCTGTATCGTATTCCTTAAAAAACGAATCAGGAATAGCAGAAAAGGCCATATAAAGAAGACCTATTTCTCCGTCGTTTTCCGTGGGCTTCAAGCTAGAAACTAGATTATGTAATTCTACATTATGCCAATCGTTCTTTACTAGATAGACTCCACCCTTTTCGTTTTCTGGTTTTAAAATTTCACTATATTCTTGAATATTAGCTTTGTATGTCCCATTAGAATTCCTTGTACAACGCCTCGAAACCCCATCAAACATTCTTGTGGACCCCTTAAGATAGAAAGCGCACTGAGAATCTTCTGGGATAGATCTATCTAACTCAAAACTAGCCTCACCAATAGATCCATCTTTAAATGATATATTCCCACTTATTATATTTGGAAATATATATTCTCCTTGAACAGTTTTAACACTTAAACAATCAATAAGAGGATATACGACCCCAGAAACATTAAGCCAAGTAAAAATAATTTGATCTGGAACATAACAAACCTCATTCCACTTGACATTAGAAGACTGAGATAAAAACATCTGATTATTCCACTTTAAAACACTAGAAGATGTATTATAATAAACTCCGTTCCATTGGAAAATATTATTAAAAATATTGTTTTTGTATAACCTTCCACTAGGATATGAAACGCCATATATCTCTCCATTAAAAACAATAAGATGTGAAATATAAATTTCACCTTCTAAGTAAATATCTATTTCTGTCCACGAACTAGACCCATTCCACTTATATAACTTTCCAGTATACGTACTACCATAAATCTCTCCGCTTAGAACAACTAAAGAGAGGATCTCTGTTTCGTCCCCTAAGGTTGGAGCTACTTCGGTCCAGGCGTTTACGCCATTCCACTTATATAACTTTCCAGTATACGTACTACCATAAATCTCTCCGCTTAGAACAACTAAAGAGAGAATCTCTGTTTCGTCCCCTAAGGTTGGAGCTACTTCGGTCCAGGCGTTTACGCCATTCCACTTATATAACTTTCCACTAGGATATGTACTACCGTAAATTTCGCCATCTAAGATTATGAGATCTGTGACCCCTATCTCCTCGCTTAACATTGGAGCTACTTCTATCCAAGCATTCAAACCGTTCCATTTATATAACTTTCCATTATTATACGTACTACCATAAATCTCTCCGCTTAGAACAACTAAAGAGAGAATCTCTGTTTCGTCCCCTAAGGTTGGAGCTACTTCGGTCCAGGCGTTTACGCCATTCCACTTATATAACTTTCCAGTAGGATATGTACTACCGTAAATTTCGCCATCTAAGATTACAAGGGAAAGTATCTCTGTTTCATCTCCTAATGTCGGAGCTACTTCGATCCAAACACCAAGCCCTGTAAACATCCTATTATTCCATTTAATACTAGAATCTTGAAACACGAACATCCGATTTAACCATGTAACAATAGAAGTATAGTCATCGGTATATACTCTGTTGGTCCATTTAAGAACATCAGAATCCTCAATGAACATACTGTTTTTCCATTTAACAATATCTGAAATAGAAACATAATATGTCCCACGATTAAATGAAGATTTATTATATTTTTCTTGATTAAATCTTAAATCTCTTAAGTAATTTTTATTGCCCCATTTAAAATCAGAAAGAGAAGTAAGATAAGAAATATTATTCCATTGAATAATCTCAGAATTATCTACAAATTCCCTGTTGATCCATTTTACAATATCAAAAAATTCTTCAGTTCTGGCTAGAGTATCCCATTCAAATCCATCTAAAAATTCTATATAATTAATATTATTATAAACAAAATTGGAGTAAAACCCTTCAGTATATGCTACATTGTTCCATTTAGACGTGGAAGCTGAAGTAACATATAACACCCCGTCGCGATTAAAAGAAGAATTATTATATTTATCGGTATTAAAGGCCATTTTAATCTACCTATATAATCCATCTTGAAGAGCGCTCTTTATTCTTTCAACAAGAGTATCCATACTATTATCCGTAATTATAGCCCCACGAGCATCTACATGAACAGTAATATTCCTTTTGGGATCTAATGCAATAGCATCGGCAACTCCTCTCTGTTGAGCAGCATTTAAAATAACTTCATGAGGGTGAACCGTCGCGCCGCCTTCATACTCTCCAGTATAACCGCCTTCGGCAAAGGCGGGAATGTCATATAGAGACATGTTAGGAGTTCCTTGAAAGGCGGGGAGATCTCCTGGAATTGTATCTCCATAATTAACACTTACCAAATCATTAGCATAGCCTTGAGACACCGTACTTACATAAACCGTAAAAGTTGTTGAACCTCCGAGACCCCAAAGTTGACCCGCAACAGCATTAGCATTGGGGGCCTGAACATCAACATTAAAAGACGAGCCTTCTAACAAATTAGACTTTAAAGACTCTATTGGACTTAGATCTACAACAGGATTGACTTGTAAATCAGACTCAGAAAATATAATAGGTACATCTTCTTCCCCCGAATCAAAAGTGAATATACTTCCATCTGATAAAGTAGACGTTCCTTCCGAGAAATTTGTTACCTGTCCAACGGCGGGTGCGGACTGTGATCCGGGAACGATTCCATTGGGAGCCCCTCTCTGAAAAACAACATTACTTGGCCAAAGAGCGTCCCCTTTTAAGAATCGAAAATTTTCATCAATCACCCCTATTGGAGTACCCTCAATTGCATACGGACGTGTATCGGAAGACTTAGCATCCTGCGCTATACTTAAACCAATTTCACCTTTTAAATTTAATTTCGAAACAGGACCATAATAAAGATCGGCATCATCATATAAATCTTTTAATGATTCTTCTACGGTAATATCGGGATCTTCAACTCGATCTGACTTTATATGATCCGTCTTTTGACCAAGAGTCATTGGGATACTACTAAAAGCAATAATTTTATTAGGGTCTGTCCACTGTCCAGTTGGATCAAAAAGGTTAAAAGCATGACTTTTAGTCCATCCTACCGCAACCTTATCCCCATACACTAATTTTAAAGCGTTATATTGATCAACGGCGGCTTGGACACACTGATAATATTGCTTATTCACGCTCTGAGACGCTTCTAATACACTAACATATTCGCCTTCATTCGGAAATTTATTTTGAATAACAGTGTTTGCAAGATTAAGAATTTGTTTAACCTCATCTGGATTAAAATTATTAAGAACGTCAAGATTTTTATTTAACATACTAATTGGAAATGCAGGATTTTGATTACCAAAATCCTCTGGATTTATTAAAGAATCTAGCTCAAACGCATCAAAACTGAAAATGCTGCCATCCGGTAAAGTAGACGTTCCTTCCGCAAAATCCGTTGCCTGTCCACTACCTCCACTTACGGTGTTAACATATACTGTAAAAACAGTTGATCCTCCAAGAGCAGCTAATTGAGCCGCCACCGCATCGGCATTAGAAGTGACTTTTACGTCATAAGGAAGACCTTCGTCAGCAGTAGATTGTAAATCGTCTATTGGTTCTGTATTAACAACAGGCTCGACGGGAACTTCTACACTTCCGTTCTTGTTGGCTGACGAGCCTAAGAAAACAATGTCTCTATCCGGCTTTCTGGCTTGTCCCCCAAGGGTTAGTCCATATGATCCGGAGTAAGTAGCCCAATTATCAGGGATTCCAAGATCTTTTTCATACATTTTTTGATATTTAGCTACCGATATTTCTAAATTTGTTTTATATTCTCCATATAATGTATCGTGATAGGCTATCCAGTCTGGCATGTCTTCCGGAGTTAAAGTCCCATAAAATGGGACTTTCCCAACTTTAGCGGCGGGCCATTGTTGTTGTTTCGAAACAGATATTCCTATGGTTGCTTCATACTCGTCTTTAGTCATAAAAGTATCGGCAACTCTAACAAGCATTCCACCAGTTGAAGAACTCACGGTTCCGAGCGGAGAAACTCTTTCGGGAGTAAAAAATCCTTCAATGTCACAAATAGATGAATAAAGAAGTTGTTGCAATGAGGCGTCTACTTTTGCTTGTGTTGCTGCCCGATCAGATTCAGATTGGACGGCTGAAGTAGTCGATTGGACAGCTTTAGTGGTTTCGTAACTTGAATCGCTAAATGCGTTTTTTATCGTTTTAAATTGTGCCCAAGGATCAGACCACGTTCCGATTTTTTTAGTATTTTTAGCGGTTTCTTCCGTGGAATTTTTAATTATTTCGATAGGAGTCCAAGGTAATTTACCAGCAATAGTAAATCCTTTTATCAATGTATCAATATCTGTTTTACCTGGTAATCTTTCGTCAAAAGCTTGGAGATAGGCGGCATCTATTCCGGTAACACCATATTCTCCCTTAAGTCTATCGGCAATCCCTTGATAACTATTAGCATTTACTAAGTCAGCAAAAAATGCAAGTTCCCCCGTTAAAGAAGATACTCCATCGGATAAAGAAGAAAATTCTCCGGTAAGACCCGTTGTTTCTCCCGTCAAACTAGAAGTTGCAGTTGTTTGTTTTTCTGTAGTTTTTGTACTTTGATCTACAATACTTGGAGTGGGGACCAATTTAGATGTTACTTCATATCCCAGTTTTTCTAAATTAACTCTCCCAATTTCAGCATCTTCTGGAGTTTTATACCATCGAGGAGTAATAGATTGCCCTTGTGCATTTACTCCTTCTAGAAGAGTATACATTTGCCCTGTATTATCTTCAATTTTACTTAAAGACGATTGAGATTTTCTGTCATTATCATTATTATTGTCGTCAGAAACTTTTGTCGCCCTAAATGTAATAGTCCCGTCATCAGAAGATCCTTTTGTCGCTTTATATACTTTATCAACAGCAGCTTGCCCAACAGGAGTGCTACTTTCTATTCCAGCATATGATTTTTCTACTGTTCCGCCGACTCCCGCAACCTTAATCCCATTATTTAAATAGCCATTGCTTCCGACGATCCCATTGGTTATTTCAGATGCAAGAGATTGAGCATTAACTACAGCCCCCTCTCCATTAATTAATCTATCTTTCTCATTTTCTGATACATATTTATAATACTCAGACGCAGACCCATTGAACGTCGGTTGGGTCCCGCTCATATAGTAACTTTTAAAAAAATCAACATAATCCTGATACATAAATGGCTGTGGAACAACACTACGAACCTGCCCTTTGTACCCTATTTTATTTCCTTGAGTTACTTCAAAAAGACTTACATCCTCGGCAGATATTTTACCTGAAGCGTTCATGCCTAATTGAGCGTGACGAACTTCTGACGAATATGGTACAGTTGCCATTCCTAATTGATGTGACCAATATTGTTCTAGCGCCTGCTGCTTTATCGCTTTAATATCTTTAGAATAAATCGCCTCAGCAAAATCCGAATCTTCAGCGGATTGAATTTCTTTGATAGTATCATCAACAAAATTAGCACATGTATAAATTCCATCCACATAAGCTTTTGCTGGAGTTTTAGCCTCCATTATGGAATTTTGTAACCATCGTATTGCGGGGAGATCGCGTTTAAATTGTTCTAAAGCCTCAAACCCAGAAACTCCTTCGTCAATATTTACTCCGCCAACTCCATTAAATGTAACTCCATATAGACTATTTTCATCTCTCAAACTAGCATAAGGTTCTATAACTCTCGCGGTAGTTATATCAACTCCAAATTTTTCTGCAACTCTTTGTTGATTTTTTGTGCCAGCCAAAACTGGCACATTACTTGTATTTAAAAATGAATTCGCATAAGCTACAACTTGATCAAATATTCCAGGATTTTTCTCTCCGGTTTTAGCATCCCAAGTATCTCCAACAAAAAAATTATAGTACTTATTTCCTAAATTGGACTCTTCTCCGGGGGGCTGATAACTGGTTGTATGAATATAACTATAGGGTCCAGTTTCTTTTGACGGGTCCGTAATTACACTTACTATTTTTTTTCCAGTTTCTAAAACGGCTTTTCCTTCTTGACCTGATGCGACAATAATAGATCCAACGGTACTCGGCATCATCCCAATCTGCATCGCAAGAGCCGCTAAAGACCCAGAAACTGTATTAATGGCACCTACCATTGAATTTAAAAACTGCCCGGCCCAATTTTGGAATAAAATCCCTAAGTTAGCAGATGATACACCACTATAAATTGCCGCTCCTATTTTTTCTCCAACGCTTATTGCGGTTGAAACTGCCGAGCCCCAATTTATAGTGAGTAAAATTCCAGTTAATGCATTAGTTGCGGCAGTTGTTAATTCGGACCAAGGAAGATCCCCTATCTTATTAAGTATCCAAAGACCTGCATCCTGTAATGCTTCTCCTGCACGAGTTCCCAGATTAGACCAATCAACGTTATCAATAGAAGTCTTCAACCACTCCATTGATTGATCCCATGCGGCATTAAAAGCGGTAGATAGATTAGAAGTAATGGACCCTACTTGACCCCAATCTATTCCGTCCCAAATATTTTGAGCCCAATTTCCAAGATCTCCAAGTAAATTTCCTGCGCCTCCTCCAGATGTCCAACCTAAAAATCTCTCAGAAATCTCATCTAGTCCATCTATTCCATTATTAATCCAAGAGGTTAAAACAGATCCAGAATCTTCAAATTTTTCACCAATAAAATCAAGGGCTGACCCTGCAATATCGGCAACACCTTCCCAATCTCCAGCAACGAGGGCTCCGCCGAGAGCATTGAGACCGGGAACGGCGGTAGTCGTCAAAAAATCTGAGAACTTTCTAAGTAAAGGATTAATGTAATCTGAAATACCAGCGGCGGTACCCTGAAATGCTGTTTTTAAAAATTTTAAAGATCCTTCAAGGTTATCTACCTGGATTGCAGACATCTCCGTTGCTGCACCAAGACCTTTTTGAGAATCAGTAAAAATTTTAAAATATTCCATTGCTAATTCAGGATTTTGACCCGACATTGCAAATGGTGTTGATCCCTGAAGGCCATAAACTGTTTTAGCCCAAGCCTGTCTCTCTATATTTGAATATCCTTTCTGATCAAAAGCCTTATTAATTTTATCGACGACCCCAAGACTTCCCATTTCACCATAAGTCTCTGGATTAATATCTTGCCAGGTCAAACCTAATTTATCTAGAGCTTGATTAACATAAGAAAGATTTACCGCCTTTCCGGTCTCTTCGTCAATAATTTGACCTTTTTCATTAGTAATCCCCATGTTATAAGCTTCTTGCTTATTCAGATCACTAACATTTGGAGTGCCACGAAGCAAGATTCTACGATAAGCCATGCCAGCCTGTTGAGGTTGGAGACCAAGCTGATATAAGCTTGCGGTCATTGCATAAGTTTCTGCTTGAGTTCTCCCATACGTTTTAGCAACCGCAGAAACATCTTTTAATAATGGAGCAAGATCTGTATCTTTTGCTTTTGTGGTAGCAACAAGAGATGCCATTAAATTTTCGGTATATTTTAAGTTCTCTTCAACAAAAGCCTTTTTAAGACCAAACCAAGTTAAATTCTGAGAAACAAGAGTATTTAAAGAAGATCCAATATCTTCCGAATTAATTGCTTGAGCATATTGAGAAAACCCCTTAAGCATTGATTCGGTAAGCGCATTAGGCGTTCCAGGAGTGACATTACCTCCCATACCTGCATATTCAGCAATAGCTTTAGAAAGATCGGTAGGGCTATAAATCGATTTACCAGCTTGAGAACGTGCAAGTTGTTGTGTATATTGTTTGATAAGATCGGAATCCGCCTTGGTCATCCCAGGTTTCCAAGATTTAGCGGCTGCTTCAGATGCCCACTTTTCGATATTCATTCCAGTATAGGCACCATATCCGGCTACTAATGGAGCAGCATTAAACGGATTTAGCAACATTGCCGCCGAGGACGCGAGCAAAGACCCGGTAACAGCTCCACTCAAGCCCCTCATTCCGGCCATTGGGATAGCAGCTAAAGTTCCCATACGAGCCATAGAACGCCCAACGGACATTGTTGCCGCAGAAAGAGCGCTCATTGTAGCAATAGCTCGTTCTCCTGAACTCACTATACCACCAAGCGCGGCTTTGCCCGCAGAACCCAAAGCAGACATTGAGCTTGTTACTTTGGCGGTAGAGGATGATACTTGCCCAGAAATAGCCTGCAACTGGGTCATAGAAGTTGCTACAGATTTAGTAGCGGTAGAAGCTTTTGTGGCTCCCGCGGACATTGGCGAAAAGACGGACCCGAGTTTAGAACCAGAAGAAGAGAGGAGATTTAGGTGTTGAGCGGTAAGCATAAGAGTGTTATCTATATTCTTTAAAATGGGAATGGCTGAGGCCATACCATTCAGATTCATCTTCCCCATAGTGGCGGCCTGAGCATCTATTTGAGCGGCAGCCGATTTAAACTGAGAAAGTATCTGTGGAAGACCCGTCGAAGTAAAAACGAATCGAGAATAGTAGACCGAACCCATAAGAAATCGTGTCTAGGTTAGGAAGATAGGTTTAAATAGAGATTTTAAAAAAATGAATTAAATATAAATTAGTCGGGTAAATGTTTAGAACAATTATGATTATAACAAAGAATTTGGTAATCTTCTTTTAAAGATTCTGGCCAACCTTGTTTCCGAAACTCTATTAAAAGATCGGTACTATCTTTTTCCCCATTCTTCCTGCGCTCACAACCGTCATTATGAATATGATCAATTGTGAGATATTTTACATCGCTTTCTTTGCACTCCTTACATGGACCGAAAAAGTTAAACGCTTCGTACCAGAGTTTTCTCATATATCTTTGTCTCCTATTTAGTTGGTCGACAGGAATATCAAAATACATTCTATGTTTTTTAGTACAGTTGTGGTTCCAGCAAAGAATTTGATAATTTTCTTTAATGTATTCTTCGGGCCAACCAAGTCGCTCAAGAAACTTAGCTAAATCTCCGCCGCTAGGAGATTTTCTCATTTTTTTTCTTTGCTCTGCTCCATCGTCATTAATGTGATCAATTGTTAAAAACTTAAAATAGCTTTCACCGCATACGGCGCATTTATTTCCTAAAATATCGAGAAGTTTTTCTCTCCTTTTCCTGGACTTATTTCTCCTCTTTTTGTTTATCTCATCTTTGTTTTTGTTATAGTATTTTCTTGTGGCTTCCCGACTTTGTTCAGTTTTAACCAGCTTTCTCAGAGGACTATTCTGACAACGCTCTTTTTTCTTTTTATTTATTTCTTCTTTATGATCCTGACTATATTTTCTGTTTCTCTCTAATATAATTTCCTTGTTCTTAATATATTGCTCTTTGCTTTTAGCCTTGTCTTTTTCTCTTTTTGCCTCTTTATCTTTTGGGCTCATTAACGAAATTTTATTTATATAGCGTTCTTTTCTTTTATTACTAAACTCTTCGCGCTCTGCTCCTGACATATTTTCCATTTTTAATCTATATCTTTCTTTTCCTTTTAAATTCTTAGCTACTCGCTTTGTCTCCTTTTCCTCTTCAGTTAAAATTATCTTTTTCCTCGACAAAAAAACTCCACCAAAATAAAATCTATCCCGTTACCCATTCCCTATATGGACATTCAATCCTAAAAGTACTACGGTAACAAAGGTATCCTGTATCCCAATTGGTATCTCTTTCCTCGTGATTAATTATAAACAATCCTGCCGTCGGGATTGAGGGCATCAACGCTTCGCAACAAACACGAGCAAGTTTATTAGCTGAACTAGAACTTTCCGAAGATAAAGCGTCAACTTGCCATCTTGCGTCGCCCGTCATTATGTGATTAGTTTGATTTGCAGAGGATACTATTTGACGTAAAGGAGATCTTCCACTGTGAATATAGATTCCCGGAACCGTTGGTTCATTAGGCATAAAACCTTCATGAATTTTAGAGGCAGGAAGGAGAGCAAGTAATGCAGAATTAAGTCTTGCCTTTTTAACCATCGCAGGAACGGGTTCAACAAAAACCATTTAAATTCCTCCCCAAATACCAGATAATTTACTCATTAATTCAACATAGCATTCTTCTGCCCCCATTTCCATGAATAAAATTGGCGGGATTGATTGTCTACGAAAAATCGAATAATGACCGTCATTAAGAAACTTTCCATAAACGTCGGCAGTAATTCCGGTATCGGGATTCGCATTCGGTTCAATCTCAGAAGTCACCTCTAAATTAAAAACTCCAAGCGACCTTTCGGTATATTTTATACTTCGATCAAGATTTCCAGTATCAGGACCGGGTGCCAACATTCTAGATCGATCTTGGGCCTGGTTGGAGAATTGCCTCACATATAACTCTGTAGTAACCCATTTCTTGAGGGCGAACATCTCCATCTCAGCGGCAACTTGAGCGGCGTTACTCATAATTATTTACCTCTAGTCGAGACCAAGAGACACGAATAAAGTCCATGTTGAGAACTCACATCTGCCACCACAAGTTCATCTCCAAGAATTGTAATTAGGTCTCCTTTTTGTAAAGTGAACCTGCCGTCATACATCAGTGTTTTATACGTTTTGTTTCTAAATCCTGCAAATTCTGTATATTGACCAGATTGTTCACTTAAAAATCTGTCATAAGAATCAGCAAGGATATTGAAGGTAGTATATGAACTCAATCCCAACCGCTCCCCACTTTCTGTGGCGGGGTAGATCGTCAAAGAAGTCAGAGAAGCCGATGTAAATTTCGTTAGGGTTAAAAACTTTTTTAAAGGAAAGGCTACTTTCTCAGAATCAAAATATGTTGACAAAATAGTTTCAGTCGTAGATCCATCGGTACATGTTCCCGTAATTGTTACATTCCCAGGCGTTCCAACTCCTTCTAGGCGGAGATATGATCCACCAGTTGGCGGCTGGACAGAAATAACTTTGTCAGTTCCGCCTACGCCCGAATAATACGATTGATTTGGCCTACTAACTACGAAGCTTTCGGAGCCTATCATTGGGATGAGATCGTTATCGTGATTTTAAGGGACATTTTAAAATTATGAATTAAATAAAATTTTAGAGGATCAAATAACATCCTCCAAGTAGAAAACACCTGCTAGATCTCTTATGCTCACAACAAAATCTAACCAAGATTCAATGGTAATTCTATCTTTAACAGTTTCGTCTCCCCTCTCTTCGTCCTCACTCCCACCTTTATAGATGTTAATATTCAAAGGAATATTACCTTTTATAAGACTCTTGGTATCTAGATTTCCATCTTCGTCGGCAGATTGACCGAATTGCGGGTCGTAACCATAGAGAATTCCTACTAAAGGCTCTCCAAGGTAAGAACACGTTCCAACAATAGTTCCTTCCGAAACAACCTCATTGTCATCAGACACACCGACCAACCATAGGTCCAAATCTTTGAGGTAATGTGCTTTATTGTAAATTTCTTGTACATCCTTCATATAAGACTTAAATCCACCAGATTCATCCAAATCAAGACAATTGAACGTTACATGGTCCCAAAACTCGTAATAATTTCTTTCATTGACAAAAACAACATTAAGTTTGTAACCTTTTTCCTTTTCAACAAAAGATTTTAGGTCCGCTAATTGTTGTAAAACGTCACATGGCTCGCTCCACTTAGAAAATTTACTAGAAATCTTCTTCAAATCGTCAGACACCACATTCTCTTTAATTTTTCCAAAGAAATTCCCACAAATCTGATCTACTAAAACCCAAGCCATTTCGTTGTAGACGTGGTTTATTTCATCTCTGAAATACACATCCGTTTTACTCTGTTCATCTCCAGATAAAACGGTTGCGAATCTTTTCTTGACGATACCTTCTGAAAATTTTACGACAGGCCACGAAGAATCTCCAACATCACTAAAAATCCCAGTTTTACACTTCGCCGCAAAAGTTGCTCCTTCACCCTTAAAAACTCTCTCGAAATCTTTTATATCCCCAAACATCTTAAATGGAAATTTAAACAAAGGATATATCCCATTTACCATATAATCTTTTATCAATTCTCGAACCACTTCAGGGTTCGTTACATATTCCGGAAATTCTGGTTGCATATTCATCTCCTCAATCTTACTACATACTCTATAAACGACTCGCTTTGATCTATTATATCATCAATAAAAATATTCACAACGAAACGGTACTTTTTATCTTCAAGAGGAATTACCCTTGAACATGGAATATCTTCGATACATAAATATGAAAACTTAAAAAATGGAAACGTTACATGTTCGGGCCACATATTAATCTTCCTTTTCGCACTCGTCAATAAAAATTTCTACTGGCATTTTGCCACTTAGTCCTTGACATTCTCTAACATCCCATTCTTCTGCTTCAATATTCTCAAAGGTTCTTGTATATTTTCTAAACAAGTACTCAACCGCGCCGCTCAAAGAAATATCTGCATCGTGCTCAGTCGCAAACTTCTCGACAATATACATAAGTCTTCTAATGGCCTGATCATCCAAATAAATTGTTGGCATAATAGAATTCTAATATTTCTAATAATATTTAAACCTATCGGTAGCTATTCGTCTCTGTTTCCTCGCGAACAATTACAATTGAAACACTCTAAGCAAAAGTCTTCTTTTAAGGATTCGGGCCAACATGATTTCTTAAATTTCTTTAGTAATCCTGTCGCCTTCAACTCCCCTTTTTTTCTGCGCTCCGCTCCGTCGTTGCGGATATGAGATATGGTCAAAAATTTTAGTTCCGACTGACCACAAGGACACGGTCCAAAAAATTCATAAGCTCGAAGCCACAGTTTTAAATTGTACCTTTGATAATAAGTCTGTTCATCATAAGACAAATCAATATATTCTCTTTGCCACGAACAATTATGATTATAACAAAGGACTCTTAAATTGTCTAATCTTTGATATTTTTTGTTTATAATGGCAACGTAAAGACTCCTACCGCTCATGTGGTTATTTTTTCTGTCTGAACCACCAGATAAATCAATGTGATCAATGGTCAAGAATTCTGTTCTGGCCTCACCACATATTTCACACTTTCCCCCAAGTTCATTAATAGCTCGCTTTTTTAATTCAAGCCTCGCGATCTTTCCCTTTTTTGAAATTACACAAAAATTTTTAATATATTTATCTCTATTTTTTATTTTCAAAATTTCCTTATGGCTTTCTGCATATTTTTTGTTATTTCGGCGTATTTGTTCTTTATTGTTTTCTCTATATTTTTTTGCTTTAATTAGCAATCTTTCTTTATTTTTCACATAATACTTCCTTTTGTTTTCGTTATATCCCTCCTTACCATTTAACCAAATGCAAATAGTAGAACTACTCACCCCACATTCTCTTGCCACCTGAATCTGCGACTTTCCCAAGACATCTATTTGATTTTTTAACCACATTTGATCCTTATATAAATAACTTTTTATCCCGCTCTTCAATTTATTATTTCTCTTTTGATATTCTTTGCGATATTCCCTTTGATATTCCCTTTGATATTCCTTTTGACGTTCCCTTGTTTTATCTTTGTTCTCAAATGTCTGTAATTTATTAACATTTCTCTTCTTCAACCAAGAATTAATTGTAGATTGACTCACCCCACACTCTTCAGCTATTAAAACTTGACTCTTCCCCAGTACATTTATCTGCTCGTCAAGCCATTCCTTGTTTTTATAAGATTTTGAAACATCTGCTCCGCTAACCATGAAATTACCTCTTAAAAAAAATTAAAATTTTATTCTAATTTCTTCTCGTCAAAATCCAGCCAAATATAGATCCAAATTTCAGGGAAATTAACATCCACAGTAAAAATATAACAGGAAATTCTAATATTTTCTAGTGCCTCGCTTTTTACGCTAATTCTTTGATAAATATTTTCCGCTAGTTCTTTATAAACTTCAAGCGTGGTTTTTGTTGACTTTTTCCAATCACGCCTAAAACCAACTCCAACTTTTAGTGTTCTTTCATCCATCTCATTCTCTTCGTTTAATTCTTCGGGTGTAATTTTAATATTTTTAAAAACGGGGTCTAATTCAACCAATCTGGTAATTACAGTTTTTAAAACGATGGATCTGTCGGTCATCTCTGGAGGAAATCCTATCCAATTATCTTTAATGAGATTATATTTTTCTCCATTAATTTCAACAAATCCAGATTTTCCGTTCACCCCTCCGGGTTCAAAATTAATAAAAACATTTTTCACGTTTATTTCCTCCAAAAAAATTAAATCTTCTCCCAATCCTTAGTCAACGGATTCCAAGTAGATCCGTCAATTTCCCAAGTAAAAGTCTCATCGTTCCACTTTCTATCTTTTTCGTCTTCAACTTCTATGTTAAAATTATCTACCCAAAATATATTTTCCGTCCTCCTTAAATTCTTTATAGAATCTAAAACGGAATTAATTGGAGGAATACTACATACGAGGTCTAAAGCTATTTTATCGTCAATTTCGCCCTGAACTTTCCGTCGATTTTTAAAGAATTCCCCGTCTTTCCAGACAACATTTCCCATCAAAGAAACTTCTTTAGATCTAATAACTAGCCGATCATAAACTTTGTCCACAAAATTCTTCCAAGCATAAATTCTATCCTTGAAATTTACGAGTTGGTTATAAGTTCTAATCCTGCCTTCGGCATAACGCTCTTCATGAGAGATAGGAATGCGATACTGTTCTATCCCATCTGTAACGATATAATTTCCAAAACAGAGTGGCAATTTCTTGGTGCTATCTTCATAGATCCACTTATCTTGCCCGGTAAAATCATCTCTGGTTTCTATTTGCAAATACTTTGCCTCTCCAAGTGTACGAAACACCGAAAACAAAGTTAATTCGTCTTCAATCGACGGATTTTTGCTATACGTAACTTCCCACATAAATTAAACCCTCACATCTTCCCACTTAAAAAGAGTTGTTCTTAATGAATCAAGGATGTTTAGTTTATTAACTAAATCATCTCTCAAATCAATTAGTTTGTTGTATCGTTCCTCTCTGTTCCATCCTTCCTCTTGATATAACGGAAGTATCTCCAAATGGAATTCAAGGTCATCCACGTAGCCTATACGATCAGGAAGAGATGATAAAACAGACATATTAATCCTATAATGAGGAAAAGGGTAATCATAATTCGATGTTTTACCAAGAAAATCAATTTGTGCCTTTACATGAAGAAATTTAATTCTACTTAAAACGTCAAATTGCCCAAAAAGAGTCAGCGCATCCTTCAGATCAAGTGCTGTTTTCTCATTCCTTCCATCAACTCTAACCTTCTTCGGTTCAGAGAAGAAGGATTTATCCACTTTTAAATGGCTCATGAATCTCTAATTAGGTTGAAAGTATAAATAGTTTTGGGTATGATATTTAAAATTATTAATTAAATAAAATTATGCTGTTAAATTTGTATTATTTGTTAAGTTCGCATTCGCGCCCACGCTCGCGTCTCCATACAAAAACTCATATACAGATTGTCTCCATAAATCGTCTTCTGTAAAATAATCTATAATTTCTTTCATATCACTCTCTATGACCTTAGTCCCCTTTAAAAATCCATCTGGCAGGACAAGTGGCCTCGTATCACCAACAAAACTATCGTTTTCTTGTGCAACACACGTAGATAACAAAACAGACACAATCAAAGCTTTCATGACGAAGGAGTGCAATCTTTTTCCAGAAATAAACGCATAAATAATCACTATAATAGAAATAAGAGACAAAATAATGTTAATTACCACTAAACCCACCCCTGGCATTACAACAGCCCCCGAATATCTGATATATTTTTAATTAATCCAAGTATTATATTAATAATCAGAAGAAAACCAATAATACCCGCTATTTTAAAGTAACACCCCATCAAAAATTTGACATCTTTGCGCGTAATTTTATTAAGACCTTCTTCAGTCCCTAATTTTTCTTCCAATCTCTCTTGTCCTCTTTCTAGTTTTACTATTTTATCTGGCAGGTCCGCTCTTTTTACCATATAATCTTTGCAAGTTTGAAGAGTCGGAAGAACATCGTCTTTCCAATCACATATCTTATCCATATTTTCCTTAAGTCCAGTCACCATAGACTCTATACTGCTTTGTTTGGTTGAAATATTTCTTAATTCCGCATAAATAAACTCGTCATCCATGATAACCTCACGATAAAGGCTGCTGCAATTTTGCAGTCTGTGTACACTCAAGTTGGGGAGTTTGGATTAAACCCAATCCGGAAATTTTAGATTGTACATAATCGATCATTTGTTGTCTATTATAACCAAGTTTTATAGCTTGAATTGTATAATAAGTAAGCGCTCCGCCGACGCTTAATTCATAAGAAACTTCAGAATCTTTACAAGCTGCAACAAGAACATGATTTAGAGTAGGGACTACGACGAAACTACGGGAGACCGAAGTTGATTCTTTTTTTGTTCTTTTTCTGATAAGCGGAGGAAGGGACCGAATAGCTAAAACTCCGTCGGGAAGAAAACCGATATCCCTCGACCCAGTACCAGAATGGCAGCAATCAAGGACTACTGTCAGAGAAACGTTATCGGCGAGACCATTAAAAATTCCCCGTAAATCGTCATCCCGAATGAACTGGGGCCAGTTCGTCGGACATAACACTTCGTCGTAATTATCTTGTTCTTCGCCAGATGTGTCTATTACTTGAGATCCGTGAGAAGAGTTAGTAATAACAATTAATGATCCAGCCTTGCGGTTTTTTGCAATAACAGAGGTTATAGTAGATATTATATTCGCTTTAGTTGCCGCTTCATCCAAAAGCATAGTACACTTAAATCCCATTTGAGTTAAAAGAGCCTGCCACGCTTTTGCGTCATCTACACATTTTGTCAATGATAAATATCCTGGTGGATATTTATTTATTCCTATGCAAATAGCAGTTTTTGTGGGTCCGCCACTTCCAACGTGAATCAATCGTTCAACACCAGAAGGTTTTTTAAAAGAAGATTGCTCGAAGGGGAAAATCATTATGATTAATTTAATATGTTAATATTAAATACAAAATTTAAAAAAATGAATTAAATAAAAAGTTTAGATCCCGAAGCCATCGTTTAGATGAATTTCAGGATTGCTGGTCCAATAACTTATTAAAAGGTTAAACCAAAAATAACGGTTATAATTCGTCTGAGAATGGCAACTCATGCAGAGTGGAACAAACGCCCAATCTTTACCTCGACAAATCGACGCTTTGAAATAATCAATATGATGCACGCTCAGTCTCTTTATGTTTTCCTCTTCATGTTCGCCGCAAATAAAACACTTTCTATCAAATTTTTCTCTAATTTTCTCTTTAAATTTATTATTAAATAATTCACAATATAAAATGCGTTTTCCGCCCCTCCAATTGTGATTTTTATCTCCGATCAACATTCCCTCAATACTACATTTCCTTGAGCAAAATCTCCTTACGTCGCTTCGACTTGAACCTTCCCAAAATTCCTTCCCGCAAACCTCGCAAGTTAATTTTATTTTCTTATGTTCATCGTAAAAACACTTCTTAGAGCAAAATTTTCCACATCCGTCTTTTTCTTTGCTGGGCCTTATATAAAATATTTTACCGCAGTGCTCACAAATCTTTTCAATCTTTCCGTGTTCTTCGTAAAAACATTTTTTAGAACAGAACCTTCTGTCTCTTTTGATTTCCGCAGGACTTGCAAGAAATTCTTTTCCACAATTTAAACATTTAACGGAACGATCTTCATCCGACATTCCGCCTCTTTGAAAATTGACGTGACATTCTTTAGAACAAAAACGATCTCCACAAACCTTAATCACTGATGGATATTTATAAAATTCTTTCCCGCATTGTTTACATATACAATTATTTTCGTGTTGTAAGTGATCATAATTTTCTATTTTATAATTATAACAACACTCATGACTGCAAAATTTTCTAATACTTATCTCGCCCGGCTTAACATAAAATTCTTTTTCACAGTGTAAACATTTAAGATACCGCGCCGGGTCACGGTTTTCTTTTGCGTGCCTCATTCGACATTCTCTACTACAAAATTTTCTATCTTTTTCTGATCGCTTAGTATAAAACTCTTTTCCGCAACACAAACATTTGATAATAACTTCTCTAGATCTATCAAAACATTGTTTTGAGCAAAATTTACCTCCGCCATCTTTTATTACACTTGGTCGGACATTAAAAGTTTTCTTACAAAATAAACAAACTCTTTCTATCATAAATTTTCACTAAAAATTAAATATTTATCTTCTTGTCATATTCGGTCGTTATAAAGTGCCTTAAATACGCCGCCGTACTCATTCCTTCTTTTCCTGCGAGAGCCTCTAATTTATTCCTGATAATCCCCGAGAGTCTAAACGTAAAAGATTCTTCTTGCAATTTGGTATTCATAGAATAGTCCTCCTAATATATTCTTAATGTAAGACGGAAAAGTATATAAAGTTGTCGATCGAAATTTTTAAAAAAAAATAAAAGTCTAAAGAAAACGATTATCCAATGGATAAGATTTACGTTCAGTCGCAAGATCGCTCAATTCGTAATCCTTAAATACCTGGGCTCGCTGGTCCAAATTTTGGGAAAGATATATGCTATTGCTCTTGGTTTTGGTATAAATCACACTTCTGGTTGCGGAAGTTTTGCTACTATATTCTTTGAAAGTTATTTTAAGAAGGCGACAAAAAGCCCCAGTAAAAGGATCTAGTCCAATGTCTTTTTTAAGAGTGCGATCATACACTTTCCACGAACTATAGTACTTCTCATTACTATTCCCTCCTATAGATAAAAATTCCGCGGCATCTATACACACCAATAGCGCCTGAGCCTGATTAATTTGCGCTGCGGTTAAAAATGAGTAATCAAACAACTCGATAGTAACTGCGGCGTTAGCAACTAGATCGGCATAAATAGCGACATCAACCGCATCTAAAGAATCCTTAAGAGTGCTCCAATAAACACTCACGTACTTATCAACAGTTGCCACGGTCATTTATGGTCATCCTTTATAATTAAAATAGATCAGAATTAAAACCTTCATGAACGGACAACCTCTTTTTGGAAGCGAATTCCGATTTTGATCAATGAAAGTTAATGTTTCTAATCTATTCGCGTCTTTTAATTATCCAACAAATATTGCAAGATAAATCTTCTTACTCTGCGGTCTCTTATTTACAGGCTGAGAAACCACATCTATAAGTCTGTATTTCCCGTAAACCTCCGTAACCTTCCTGCTCAGCTCTTCAAGACCTACGGCATCGACCAGGAGTATCTTCTCGCCAAGATTCTTAGACTTTTCCATGAAAAACAAATAGGTTTGTCTCCCAAAAGTATGAATGTCTGCGGCCTCATGAAGCACCTTTACGGGGATATCACCGGCAGGAACTTTTTCGAGTTCTTTTTGGATCTGGGACACAAGTCCGTCAAGACGTAAGATATAATTACCGGTAGAGGTTTGAGCTTTAGTTACTTGGATATCCTGTTTAAGGGGTTCTTTAGTTTGTAGTTCAGTTGGTTCCTCTTTCTTTTTCTTTTCGTACATGAAAATAAGTTCCTCCAAAAATAGTCATAGGAAGACTAGTGTTTAAATTACACTAGTCTTATAGAGAATACCCTTCGGTCTGGCTACGTGAGTTACAGAGTCAACCCAAGAGTAAACATTGTGTTCAAATCCGTCAACAGAATCGAAAGTGTTTATATTCAGGGGAATATTAGCAGCTCCGAGACCTTGATTAGCGCCGTCCGCAATAGGCTGGACATTGTAATCTGGATCGTGGTAGGAGAAGGTTTCATATGCGGGCGTACCCATGTATGTACCAATACCAAGAATATTAGACTCAGAAATCCCCTCGTCTACACCAATAAGGGTACATCCAATGTTCTTAATATAAGTAACCATCTCATAAAACTGACGCTGAGAGGCTACCTTTTCTCTGGCGTAATTCATATCTGCATCGTTCGTTTCCACATGATCAAAGAACTCAAAGTAGTTTGTAGCATTTACAACTACTGTATCAAGTTTAAAACCACGATTTGCACGAATATCTTGGGCGATCGCTCTAATATCACCAAGAGGATCTGCCGCTCCAGACCACACTCCGCCAGCTTTCGCGGTTATGTTAGTTGTAGATGCATCCGCTCCAGCAGTAAGTTGGGTAAAGATATCTGTATTTATCTGATCGGAGATTACCCACGCCATTTCAGTATATACATCTCTCACATCAGACTCAAAGGCGGGATTATTAAGATCAGCATTCTTAAACGCCGTTCCCGCCTTTCTGATAGCAGTATTAATGGGGACCTGATCACCGAGACTAATCGAAACGTTGTTCCATGCAGTTTCACGAGTTCCACCAAGAGAGGGTTCAATCTTCTTTGGGTCTGTATCTGCAGTATAACTCTTTCTCTTTGCAATAATTGCCTGAGTGCTTATCTCCTTGAAAGGATATTTGAAAAGCATGGGCATGTTTGGAACCATGAATTCGCGAATAAGATCGCTAATAGTTTCACGATTCTGATAAAGATCGGTATTTGGTTTGCTTGCCATCGTTAATTCACCTCAAATATAATTTTAAGTTTCAGCCTCGGGGCAACCATAGAACAAAGCGCCGACATACTGACCACTTGCGTCTGTGGCAGCGTGCATCGCAATCACAGGAGAAGTTCCTGCGGCCTGATACTTGAACAATCCAGAACTCTTATCGTAGACCAGATGAACTCCAACATCAATGTCGGTGGTAGCATCAACTGCGACAGGGTAATAAGCCATTCCAAAGAGGGTACACTGTCCGTGCCTGAGATACCTACCAGCAACTCTTTTTGCAACGGAGTCGGCAGCGCCGGAAGTTGCGGGAATGGAAACAGGACCTAATAGATCGTTTCCGAGAACGCCAACTATGGGCGTAGTTCCAGAAGTTATAGAACTGGCAAGAACAAGAATTGGTTTACCATACAACTTTGCATAAGTATATTCTGCATTCTGAGGAGCGGGAGACACAAAGTCCGGCGACTGCGGATTGTCCGCATAAGTTACCTGAGAAGCCCAAGTATAAAGAGGCCTATCAAGCATTACTCCGCCAAGAGAGTGAGACTTTGCGGAAGAAACGGTTATGTCGCTCTCCTCAAACCAACAATCTAAAATTATGGGAGATCCAACAGCGGTCTGAGCCTGATTGGTTACGGTTTTGAGTGCTAAACTGTCATATATAGTAGCCATTTATAAATCACCTTGAATATTAATTATCTAACAACTGGTCCACCAGTTGCGCTGAGAAACCCGTCGCGCTTTGCCTTCCGGGCCTGCATCTTTCTTACTTCTTCTGAGACCTCAGACTCCGCAGCGGAACCTTGAAGTTTTACACTAGCAGCAGCCTTAAATTTATAGGCATCTTCTGCATATTTTTGAACAAAAGCCGCTGGATCTTTACTAAACTCAGCATGAGCGGCAGCAATATCGGAAACCACACCAGGAGGATACGTCTCAGACAGCCATTTCTTTTCGGTCTCGATCTTAAAAGACCTCAAAGATTCGTTCTCTTTAATTACATCATTAATCTTTTTCTCAAGATCCGGAACCTTTCCTGCGGTTTCCTTTATTTGAGTAAATTCATCAACACTTGAAATCCCAAGCGTATTCTTTACAAGTCCCCAATCAAGCATAGGTTCAACAGGAACCACTGGGGGAACATCAGCCTTTACCTCAGTGGGCACTAATGGAGCACTTGTGGTTTCGGCTTTAATCTCGGCTTCAGCCTCGATCTTTACTTCGGGAGATTCCTTAACCTCAGCAGCCTTTGCTTCGATTTTAGTTTCCGCCTCGGTAACATCTTCGGCCTTTGGCTCTTTCTTAGGCATTTTTAAATCACCTTGAATAGAATCATCTATAATTATAATTTGTTTTTCGGATAAAACTTCGTCATCCTCATTAATAATTTTCGCAGAAAAAGTTTGAGTATCTTGGTCAAAAGACGCTTCAAGTTTTTCTTTTGAAGCTTTTAACCCTTCTGGAATTTCCATACCAATACTTCTCATTTTAGATCTAATTTTAGAGAATAATCCGGTCTCACCCTGCTGTGCGGCTCTTTTATATGCTGCCATCAAACCTTCAGAATCTAGCTCAGGACTACCTTCATTTGTTATATGAACAAATGGGTAATGCCAATCAGTTCGATTAGATCCATCTCCAGTTTTCTTTAGAAAAACTTTTTTAGCTTTCGACTGATTTATTTTCCCATCGGTTTCAATATAAGACCAAAAGGCGTCATAATTTGGAGACCATGCAGCTTCTATCTTCTGTGATTCAATAGAATCTTCATCTTGAACAACTTCAATCTTGCAATGATCTCTATCACATGCCCCGCCTTGGGGGCTTTTTTCGTTGGACAAGAGGGAAATGGAATAAATATCAATCGATTCAGGATGCTCCATGTCGCTACCAGTAATGGAACCTTCCACCGACAAACCAGAATAGGAATCTTCCCCAGAAGCCACAATTTTTGCCCATTTTGGGCACAATATCTGCGCGGAAGCTAAAAATCCGCCATCATATATAACTTTAGAGAAAATACCCACGCGACTATTTATCGGATCGGCATGATCGACATTCAGTAAACCACCACGGCTTCTTGAAATCGCATCTTTAATTAAATCCTCGGTTGCCTCAAACTGCGCGGCTACGTTACCCGCTTCGTCTCTAAGAGGAAGCATGGTCCCAGGAGTGATTGCTAAAATTTTAACATTTAATGGCCCATCGGTAGAATTTTCTACTAAAATACTAGATTTATCAAGGGCAGCTTTAAACAACATCAATATAGAGGTTGTCCAAGTGATGGATAAGTTATATTTTAAAAAAACGAATTAAATAAAAATATTATAAATTTCTTTCCATTCTTCTTTGGTAAAATAAGATCTATCGTTATAAACTTCATGAATTATAATATGCAACATTTCTTCCCAGTTCTCACGTTTAGATCCCGTTTTAGTGTGACATGATCGACATAATGCAGCGAATTGAACTCGCTTTCCGTCGCAACACGCATTTTTGTTATATTCCACATGGTGTACGTCTAAATTTTTTCCGTTTTCTTCTGTAGATTTTCCACACAAAACACATTGATAACCGAAAAACGCACGCACTCTCCGTTTTAAATCTCTATTAAATTTTGGACAATATTTTTTAAAAGATATTCCACCAAGCCATCGCGGATTCTTTTCTCCTTGTCGATCTTCAGATAATTTAATTCTTAAATCGACATTTGTTAAACGATCTTTTTGAATTTTGGATCGTTTAGATCGCATCTCTTGATTATCTAAGGCTTTCTTTGTAGCTACGGATATTTTTGTGCGAACCTCTGGAGAATGTATCTTCCCAGAATTTTTTAAGGATATTCTGGACCGCGTATCAATTGTATGCGTCTTGCCGTAAAAATGATTTTTCTCTCCTGTTTGAGCTATAGACATTTTATTTTTAGTCTCTAAAGTTACAATTTTTCCCTTCTTACCCAATTTAATTCTTTCCTTCTTAACATTAATGTTAAATTTTCTTAAATATCTAGAAATAGTTGTCCTGCCTACTCCACATGTCTCAATTACTTGTTGTATCGGCTTCTCTAACTCGACACACTCTCGATACAGCCATTCTTTATTCTTATAAGTCGTATCGGGATCTAAAATAGGATTACTTTTCATATGGATCAGAAGTATATTATTTTAATGGTATTTAAATGTTTCCATAAAAAATAACATAAAGAAAAGTAGAAATACTTGACGGTGATCCGTCATGAAAAGATTATTTAAAACATGCCCGTCAAGCACATTGTTTATTGGTCTAATACTATTTAAGGTTATCTACTTTCAAATACTATTTCGTTCTTTCTATTCTCCTCGTGAATTAAATCAAAATTCCTAAGTCACCATACATTTATCCCTAATACTCAGAAATACGAGCACATTCGAATTCTAACAGCCCCGCATATAAAAACATTAATGTATATCTCTATACATCATCCCTGCAATAATCGCAAATCGTATTACAATTCTTATACTCGTCCGATTCTTCGGAATACCCTTCGTCTGGCCCAAGATATTTATAGCTCAATGCATTCAAACATCTAGAACACGCATTGGCGGTAATGAAAATAGACTGGTAAAGTCCAAAATCACCACTTTTCACCATAGCAAGCACTAAATCTTCCGGCCAGGAACTATTTCCACTACAAATTTCGCGGCTCCCATCTTCTTCGCAAACAAGCATAACTTCGTGAACTTGAAATGGAAACATAGATCTTTGATAAATAAACCCCTCTGGTGGTTTGGAAACTCCGCAATATCCTTCAGGCGGGACCCACTTCTCTCCTTCTTCGTTTTCATACCAAAAATAAGCTATTTTAGATTTATCAATTTTCATTCTTTTTCTCCTCCGCACTCAGAACAGCCACATCCTACACAAGGAAGTTCCCAATCCTCATCTTCAAGTTTCATTAGAGTATCAAACAAATCAACGGTTCTTAAAGTCCCCATAATCAAAAAACTATCCTCATCAGGATCGTCGTCGCTTAGAAACTTTTCGGCAAACTCAAATTCCGCTCCCACATTTTTCAACTCATCGAGAACGTCAGATGGAGTTATTAAGAAATTTGGGTCATCGATTACTAGCCTAAGTTCGTAACAACATGATTCACAGTTGATTAAATCTACTAGTTTAAGCATATTTAGTAATTGACCTGATGGTATAAATAGTTTATGCTACTATTCTTTCAATAATCTAATATGAACACTGACCCTCTTCTTGGGTTTAGATTTGGACTTGGTTTTCTTTGTTGTTTCAGGCTGCCCGAAAAAGTGAGTACCTTTATTCGCCTCAAAAAGTTTAACCTTTTCATCCCAAATCTTCTGTTCGTTTTCATTAAAAGCGTTTTTATGGTGTAATCTGTGGTGATTTGCGCAAAGAACTATGCATTTTGTGGCTTCTATCTCCAACCTTCTGATGGAAATACCTAATTTTACCCCTTCATAAAGAGTAAAAGATTTATTTTCTTTTTCCATGTGGTGAGACTCTAAAACAACAGCCCGCGCCTCACCGCATATCACGCACGGAGAAGAATTTTTATAATTAAAATACCATGTTTTTAGTTTGGTTTTCCATTTTGCATTATATGTTTTTTGTTTCGCCTTGTTTTTATTTTTCCACTCTTTATTATATTTTTTTCTTTTCGCTTTTGATTTGAAAGCCATAAATAAGAATATTCATCACATTATTTAAAGGTTTCTATTAGAAAAATACCATGTTTTTAGTTTGGTTTTCCATTTTGCATTATATGTTTTTTGTTTCGCCTTGTTTTTATTTTTCCACTCTTTATTATATTTTTTTTCTTTTCGCTTTTGATTTGAAAGCCATAAATAAGAATATTCATCACATTATTTAAAGGTTTCTATTAGAAAAATAAATAGAAATTAATTTTTAAATCTATCCGAGCAATTGCAATTAAAACATTCTAAACAAAATTCATCTTTTAACGATTCGGGCCAACCCGCTTGGTGGAATCTAGATAAGAGAGCCGGACCCGTCGGCTCGCCGTTTCGTCTACGATCCGCCCCGTCATTATTGATGTGGGATATAGATAAAAACTTCAAATCAGAGATACCGCAATGGCATGACCCAAAAAATTCGAACGCTTCTTTCCAAAGTTTTATTTTATGCTTTTGTTTAACAACTTGCCCCTCCATCGGAAGATCTAAATACTCTCTTCTCCTGCCAAGATTATGATTCCAGCACGAAACCCTTAAATTTGAAATTTTATCTTGATGATATCTTCCTTTTACGATAGCTAAATATAAACCATTCCCGCTTAAACCAATCTTCCTGTCTACGCACCCCGTATTATCTATGTGGTCTATAGTAAGATGTTCTAAAATTTCATCCCCGCACGAAAAACATTTACAACCTCCGAGCATATCCAACGCTTTGCGTTTTATATTTTGTCTATATTCTTTTTGTGATTTACTAATTTTATCTTTATTGGCCTCTAAAACCTCTTTGATTTTATCAATATTTTTAGCATAATATTTTGGTGCATAATTTTTATTATACTCTCTTTTTTGTTCTTTGTTCTTCTCACGACGCTCCTTGAGAACTTCCTTATTTTTCTCTCCATATTTCTTTCGATATTCCCTCTGTTGATCTTTGTACTCCTTATTGTATTTTTTGGAATTTTCATTTATTTTATTTTATTTTTATGTTTTTCTCTATATTCTTTACTCTGTACCTTAATTTTATCTTTGTTTTTCTCTCGATATTCCTTTCTTTGTTCTTTATGACTTTCTTTATATTTTTTATTATATTCCTTTTTTTCTGTCTTTATTGATTTCTTTGTGCTCTTTGTCGTATTCCCTCTGTCTTTTACTTATCTTCTCTTTGTTTTTCTCTCGATATTCCTTCCTCTGTACCTTTTTCCTCTCCTTTCTCTCCTCTTCTGTTAAATTTAATTTCTTCCCCATTTCTAGTCACCTTCCTTTAATTTCTTTTCTTCTTCGCGACGGGCCTCGGCAACTAAAAAATCTATAGCATGAGATACTGATCTAAAAATAGATTTCTCAATTTTGTTATCGATCCAATCTACGGTCTCAGGGAGAAGTGTAGAAGACGTTCTTATTTTATTAATCATATATTACACTCCGAAATTTACATATAATATATTAAAATGTAATATTTTAATACTATATAAAGTTTTCTATTCGCATCCTCTCAATCACCTCCGGAATTTGATCCCACTTTGTGGCCACATAATTTACTTCCTCTGCGATATAATTTTCATTCCAAGGTTGTAATAATTGAACGGTTTTTCCTCCTGACTCAGAGAAATCATTTATATATTTAAAATAATCATCAATAAGAACATCACAATCGGTAGATTGAACGGTCTTTTTATTTGTGAAAATTACTTTATTATGAATAAAACGATCATTCAACCATAAATATGTATATCTACGAGCATAATCAGGTCTTCCAGTAACAATAACTATTTCGTGTCGTTTTGAAATCTCAATAAGCGCTTCTTTTGCGCCCTTAATTTCAGGGGTTGTAAGAAGAAATACTGGATCGGCGTAATGATGGAGTGAATGTTTCCCGATAGATATTCCGTTTATAGGATAATCCCAATGATTTACATCCTCATATTTGTAATTTGTGTCATATTTCTTGTTTAAAATGGGTAAAATATGTCCCACTACATCAGATAAAACACCATCTACGTCAACGGCGACCTTCATTGTACCACGTCTCCTCCCAAATATCTCTCTTTTTAGTTCTCTTCCCAACTAATTTAGAAGCTATTTGTTCGTCCTCACACGCCCCACACAAAATCGCCTCTCTAGATTGCACCAAAGATCCGCACTTTTTACATCTTTTGCGTATCCAACCGCCTCCAAGTAAGAATAATGGTTACAAATAAGCAAAATATTACTAAAACACCTCCAATTATCAAGAAATGAGCCAAAACTTGGTCAATATTGGAGTGAAGAGCCCCTAAAATCCGGCCAATTCCGATAGCAACTAACCCGACCATCAAAACGGAGAATTGGATGATAAAATCATTCAGCAATGATCGGCTCGGGTTTGCGACCCGCTCATTACCCATATTGTACCCCTATTTGTTCCTTTGGAGGCTCCGCGTCGGGATCTTCAGGATATTTGAGATCTATCTGCCCTGATAGGACGCCCAACGAGATAATTATACTATTTAATGCGTCCAACACACCTTCTTTCCGGCAAAATCCTTCTAAAAGTTCCCCTTCCGCCTCTTGAGAAGGTATAAAATTGGTGCAATTTTCCTTTAAACAAGTCGTCTTCTTGCCAAGAATTTGAGACCAGGTGGGGCAGTAGATGTTTTTGTCATCGTTCGAAATTAAAGGGTCTTTAATCATGAGAATACCTCATAGATCCAGGGGACAAAACATTGAGTTGTCGCAGTATGAGCATAATCCGCTACATTTTTTATCAAATTTCTCGTTTTCTATGTTACTTAAAACATTTTTAACCGCTCTTTCCGCCTTTTTATATGATTTTTCGTCCTCCAAGAGCTTAACTTCATAAGTTTTATCATCCGCAAGGAACTTAAATGGGAGCCTTTTCATGGGAACTCCGTATTTTTGTTTATACAATTCAGACAAGAAGTACCCTTGGATTTCGTACTGATCTGCATACGAAGTATGCAGCGACCCCGATTTCCAATCTAAACCTAGGCAATCATCCGGTTCCCACAATTGATCAAACACCGCCACAGATCTTTGGCCTTGAATGTCTCCGTAAAATTTAGCTGGATTCGACTTATCTTCATAACTGGTCTCGATCAATCCGCCGGGTGGGAGTGTTTCCAAGAACTTTTGTGCGCGAGTTAACATCTGTTGTTCTCGCGCATCTTCTGAAACGAAGATTCGTTTAGAAATCATAGAATGAATCTTAGAACCAAACACTAACTGTGGTGACTCTATTGGAGATTTCAGGTAGAGAACATATTTTAGGTAATAGTTGCGAGGACAGTTTCGATAAGTATTCACCTGTGAAGGTGATATAACTTTGGGAGACATAATTTACTCCTCCAAATCTAAAACCAATTCCGCAAGTTTTCTCACATTTATCTCATAAATTTTTGTACCATCAGACTTAATAGTGAATCCTACACAAGGTCCAATATCAAAAATCTTTGTATCATGTCTAACAACGTCGCTTGGGACAACTAATTGGACGGGAACTTTGTCCGTATGTATTCTTAGTCTCCCAGAATCCGTTTCATTCCAATAATTCCGCGTTTCAATCGGAGTCTTCCCCCACTTCTCCCACTTCTCCCTTCTCAGCCAATACAATTGAAGCTGACAATAAGAGATAATATCATAAAATTGGTCAGTAATTTCCTTTTCTTTGTTCTGGGTATCTTCATTAGAATAATTTTCTGACATTATTTTCAATCGGTCGAATTTTCTATAAAGGTCTCCAATCATCCCTTTCATGCCAAATTCATTGTAGTATCGGTAATATGAATCTCGGTATTCAGGATATTTCTCCTTGCGAAGCTGATGGAGTTCATTATTAATAGTAGAAATCTCTTTCTCTTGAGAATCGAAAAGCGTCCAATCAAGTTTGGGAGTATTATTCATTTTAGGTCACCATCTCTCTTTTAAAAAAGAATTTAGTTGAGAAAGGTGGTTATAGGATATATAGGTGACGGTTGTCACCTATACGTGACCTCGGGCGGGCAATTGCTAAAGCAAAGCGGTCCCCGATAAATCTTCTAATATCGTCCCATCGTCAGTTTTAATACCCACCGCCAAACGCCAATCGATCCTATCACCCAAGAAGATTCCCGACAATCCCGGCGCAATACGGACGAGTTGACCGACTCGGGTAGATCCGACGTGAAAATGGGATATTTGGTCTTTCACATATTCGTTCGCAGACGTGATTAAATTGCTCAGTTTCATGTCAATGTAGACAACTCTGCCAGCATGTCCAATACAGAGATGCCTTTCGTCAGGTGCGCCAGACCAGTTGGTAGAGCGGCTTCCGGTCCTTGAAATTCGATACATGTATTCCAGTCGATTTCGGGGTTTGGGGAATCATTTATATTTGTCATCGCGTTTGTCCTCTATCTTCAGTGCTGCCAGCAGACTCTTTTCGTTTTTGCATTTGGCCGTTATCTTGTCAAAGTGCTTGACATATATACGAGATTCTCCGAACGCCAATTGCGTATTTGCCATTGATTTTGTGAGCTTTTCATCCTTGATTTCTACGGCATCTATCTTAGCAGCGGATGTCATTGTCGCCTCGAATATCAGTAGCTGGAATTGAAGCAATCAACGAGGCTTCATCACTAGCTTGTTCACACATACCCTTCCAGATCGCTGACTCGATAAGAGAGGAGCCGGGTGGAATTCCGGTCACATCGCCGTTGGATCGGGAAATCTCCTGCAACACTCCTTCGAAAATGTAGATATCTGGCATGCATCCTCCTAGGTGGTTATTGCCCATTTTTTGAACCCTTGAGCGGCAGAATCGTTCACTAGTTCATATTTCGTTTCCATCCCGGTAGTTGGCGGCACCTGCGCCTGATAAACTCCATTCGGATCTGCGTTGGTGCCACCAAGATTGGCCGTTGGCGCTGTGGCAATATAGCCCATTCTACCGGCGTATAGATCGGCCAGGATAGTGTCTACTGCGGCAGCATCCAGACCAAGATCATTGCATAGCAACGTTGCTAAAGCAGTCCAATTTCGCATACATGACGCGGCGAAAGTGTACGACGATCCAGCAGCAGGCATCGAGTAGAGCCGCCAAGTCGTTGGTAGCCAGGCGGTCATGTCGGCGCTGGATATCGAATATGTTCCGGAGGACATCGAGGAGAGCCACCAATTCGCCGGTCGCCAGGCGGTCATGTCGGCGCTGGATATCGAATATGTTCCGGAGGACATCGAGGAGAGCCACCAATACGTCGGTAGCCAGGCGGTCATGTCGGCGCTGGATATCGAATACGTTCCAGCAGGCATCGAGTAGAGCAGCCAATACGTCGGTCGCCAAGCGGTCATGTCGGCGCTGGATATCGAATACGTTCCAGCAGGCATCGAGTAGAGCAGCCAATCCGTCGGTCGCCAAGCGGTCATGTCGGAAGATCGGATGATGCTGCTAGTGATCACCGTGACTACGAAATACGTGATCTGACTATACCGCAGATCCGCAGTATTCAGGCCGCCGAGTTTCGCAGAATCTAGGTTGATCTGCGTGATTTTTTTCGCATCTTCGACCAGAATCCGATACGTCCCGGACGCGGCATAGACGTGCGTTACTGCTGATGTGTTATTGGCTGGCAGAATCTGCGAGGCTCCATCGCCCCATGATATTCTAGTTGGCGAATTAACCGTAAGCCTTGCGAGAGTAATGGTTTCGCCCGGTGCAGTAGGCGAAGCCGTGAGCCTAAGCGGGGTAGGGAAAAAGTCTGGCGGAGGATGAAGCGCATTCGGAAACATGCACGCCTCACCCTAGCATCTGCAAGCCAGATCCTCGGAGAGTAACAACTCCTGCGGATGTCGGTGTCCCTGCGCCCTGTGCGGAAAGCCGGAAATAGAGCCTCGTGTCCGCCGCTTCCAGCTTGAAAACTTCCCAAAGTTGTTTAGAGGCGAAGGTACAATCCGATCCGCTGCCTTCGGTCACTGGATAGAGATCGATGTACTCTTTTCGGTAGGTGTCGTTGGCCGCCAGAATCGTGAATGTAGCCTGATCGACGAGTACTGTTGGCTGTACAGTATAGACATATACCCGAACTGCCCCAGTCATCGCCACGCCGGGCAATGCGATTGAAAGCCTCGACAGGATCACCGATGCCCCTGCAATGTCTGACACCACTAAGCTCAGACACTTGGAAATAGTTCCGGCAGTAACTGTCTGCGGCGTGGTCCCCGTCGGCTGGATGGCGACATCGAATACAACCGTAGTTGCATTAGTTCCAGCTTTGCAAATCCAGCTGCCGTCAATGTTTGCGGCTGAAAACCCGGAATTGACCCCGGCTACAGTGATCCTGTCCCCGACCGCGAAGGCATTTGCTGCTGTCAGAGTCACGGTCAGGCCGGAATATGACATGGCCGTGACTGCTGCCGAACAGTTGATACTTTTGTTGGCAGCGTACGGCGTAGTGTTCGCCGGACGGGTAAGGCTATCAGACACCGAAAATGACGGAGCTAATAGCAGGGTAGCCGTCGCAAACTCATCCGATCCGAGATTGTAGACTCTGGCTTTGAAATCGGCCAGAGCCGAATCTTTCAGCCATTTGAACGTACTTATGATTGTCATTTAGAATCCCCAGTGAAACGCGAAGTAGCAACTATTCCAAGGATACGCAAAATTCAAACTGTAGTAATAGATTCCCTTCGAATAGAGATATTTAGTTGCTTTGGAAATACTAAGGCCAGTTGATGATCTAAACATTTTAATCACCCAAGGAACCTAAAATTTCCATATCCAGCGGTGCCATATGCGTACAGTGTCTGCGATCCGCCAGAGATTGGATAAAATAAACTCGCTTCTTCAGCTACATAAACCGCAGAAGTCGCACTTGCTGCACCATCGATTTCGCAGCGAGTTGCCCCGCCTTCCGCCATACAAACGAACGCTTTCGCGTTGGCTGGAACGGCTACTGACTGGCTTGTAGAATTGTGGGTGATCCTGACAGGGCTACCTATATCTCTATAGGAGTCCCCTTGATTTGCGGCGGTTGCGGCTCCAGTTGGCAACGCGGATGTTTTCACAACCACTTCATTGGCATTGGCCGTGCTCTGGTCGATGCCAACTTTGCCAATTAGGTTAGCTCCTGCCGCGATGGATGCTACATCCACGTCGCCTATATTGACCGTCGCCGCCTCCAAGTTTACAACTAGTTCCCCATCGGCATTTATTTTCAAAGGAACAAGGTCTGTGCCATCATATCCGTAGATGACAACGCCCTTTTTCCATTTGCTTTTATCCTCAAATATACCGGCAACCATAAAATCAACCTTGGATCAAAGAAATGCTTGAATAGGTACTCAAGAGATTTTAAAAAAGTGAATTAAATAAATTACAGAAAGACTTATATAGATTATAGTTAAATTATATTTTATGACTTCATGTAAATTTAGATTCTTCGTATGTAACAAAAAAGATACATTCCCTAAAAGTATAGTGTTTGCTTCAGATTGTCCAAACAAAATAAAAGAATTTTTAGATGGATCAAAAAATAAAGATCTTGCGGTGTTTACAACAACTTGGGTTTCTCTAGATGTATTTCGTTAATTATTTTATAAACTCATCCCAATTTTTATCAAGTTTTCTAAACATGTCGCATAAAACACTAGGTTCTATTTTACCTGCGTCAAAATTATTAATAATTTCTATTATTTCATTGTGTAAAATTTCTTTAGCAATAGTTTTTGGATCGCTCAACTCATTTACCATGTAATCGCCCCTTTCAGTTTTAATAGTTTTTGACGAATTAAATTTTAATGTTAACCGTTTTGTTCCATGCGAAGTTATTCCTTGCCATTCACCATTTAGGATGTTGTGTAAATATTCTATAGGCTTAACAACCTCAAACGCAATTGGTTTTACTGGATCATAACTTATAAATTGCCAAGAATCTATTTGAATAAAATCTTCTGGATTTAATATATAAACATATCCATATTTATCAAATTCTACAAAACCATTAATGTCGAACGTTATAGCATGAGACGCGGCGACTTCTTTATATTGAGTAGTGTACACTCCAAATAAGTTGTGTCTTACTTGTTTATTTTTGTCGTTTCCCTGTCTTGGGCATACTAATTCAAAATACTCTTGCCTTCCGCAATATAAATAACTTACTTCTGTTTCACAATTACCAAGATCTATTTTCATTTAAATAATTCTTCCCTTACAGTATAATATTGATATCCATAAAGCCCCTGCATTAACAAAGGAAATTCCTTCTTATTTCCAGATAAGTTCCTTGAGGTGATAGAAGTATGATTGCTCTTTCTATAGTTATATGCGTCAATTCTATCTTGCGCGGTGCTCGCGAGGTGTTCGGCATGTCTTTTTGCTTTAATTCTGACATTTCCAGGAAATACATCACAAAAATGGTATAAATTTAAGTTTTGAACATCATATTCTGGCGGTACATTGTGAAGAGTAAAACCTTCCCTAGGATAGGGATTATGATTTATTGTAAAATGATCCCCTCCCCAATCGGAAGTAAGGTTATCTACGTTCTTTACCAGTCTAATGGTTCCCATTTTATATGTAGGTTTATTTACTTTGGTATCCCACGACGTTAAATCTATACGCGAATGTCTCACTCCATTATATTTTAAACAATTTATATTTTTAATTAAATCTTTTATTGAAGAAACATCTTTCTCATGAAACATTTCGTCCCCTTGAAGTTCAAAAATCCAATCAGTTTTCACTTTCTTAATTAATACGTTTAGAACATCATCAATCGCTTGCCATTTAGCTTTTCCTCTATCCGGAATTTTATATATTTTAATTTGTGAATAACTTTCTTTTAGCCTACAAAGATATTGAAATGTGCCATCATTCGATCCACCATCATTTACAAGAATTTCGTCACAAAAAGAAAGTGCAGATAGAATAGATTCCACAAAAGGATATCCTGCGTCAATCGCGTTTCTTATTGTAAAAATTCCGGTAATATTACTTTCTGCCATTATTCTCCAGAGATTACTATCTTTCTTGGCTCAATATAATAATCATTAAAAGCGTCACATACTCCAATAAATAAATCAGATTTCCATAACATTTGACCGTTCACCAGACTAAATTCTCCTGGAGTTGATAAAATTTTTAATAATTTTTCTGTTTTATCGTGGTCTATTTCATACATTAGGTCTATCCATTGTTTAGTATGTTTTTGACTTTCCATGCAGTAGTAAGAACATGGAACCCAAGGAATAACTCTGAACCCAAAATACTTAAGATGAATGGCGTTTTCTTTTGGTGGATTTATAATATTATAACAAAAGTTCTTGGCTTCTAAATCTGAATTGGCCGCCACGCTAAAAACGGGGTCTTTGTTGTCCTTAAAATTTTCATTAAAAAAATGGGAACAACAAGACGGATATCCTAATAGATCACCAATTTTCTCGTGATTTGGTGAGGGATTCATTTGTCCTGTCTTGCAAGTTTTGTGTAAATCTCTAAATTCTTTCGCGCAATCTAAATTTGTTGAAATTACGCCATATATAATAGTATCATTATATATTTTATCTTCGATTTTTAGATTATGATTAAATCCTTCTTTTCTTTTAGATCGAAAAATAGGGACAAAATATAACCCTCTCTCCGTTAATTGTTCTAATTGAATATCAAAATTCTTTGGATCTAGATGAATGGTTCCCACTTTTCTCTTCCCAATGGCGGTCATCTCAAATTCCGCTCGCGAAAAAAGCATTTGCGATTCTTTGGAAAATTCATAAATCCAAGAATTCCACTTGGATGGTAAAATAATAGACATTTCTCACCTATTTATATGATTCATGTGATCTCCGTGAGGAGTATTAACATGGCCCCTTTCACGACATTCTGATTGTTTACAGACTTCGTGTTTATTAGGATTCTTACTGTGATCTTTAGATAAAATGTTACCACCACGCGTCCCTCTTTGCATGTTTCTTGACCAGTTAAATGGTTCATTTCTCTTATAGTTTGGATCATCTATTGAAAGGACTATATTGGGAAACATGCCACGTAATTGCTTCTCCAAATATTCAAACGTACCATAGATGGCATCACAATAATAAGTTTTTCTTCTGAAGTCCCCGCCAATTCCTTCCGATGGGCATCCTCCCCCACAAACCTTAAAATATTTACACCCAGCGCATTCGGTTTTTTCTAACATATCGCTTCTTGAAGTAGTTTTTATTTCTTTAGATCTTAAATATACTCCATCTTGGAGACACCGATCGCATCTACTAATTTCTCCGTTTCCTAATATTGTAATGCAAACTGTTGTAACATAATCACACCGAGAGGCTGTGGAACAAGACGCGGTACCGTATCCCAACAAAGATTCTATATAATCTCTCGTAGGATCAACATTTGAAATATTTTCCCCTATCGAAACCTTAGATATTTCAATCCAGGCATTTTTTAACTCATCACAAGATAGCATCCATTTCGATAACTTGTCATTAAATGTTGGAATAAACATAGCGTTAAATCTTCCATCTATTTTATTGGTTTTTATCCAGTTCAGTAAAATGGGAAGATTTTCTTTCGAAGCATTAACCTTTGATAGAATACAAATATTTCCCCAACTCAATCCTTCTTCTTTTAATATTTTTAGATTATTAATTAATTCTTCTTGATATAATAAATTTTCCTCTTTATTTCTCGGACCTCTCATTATGTTTAGCTCTTTTGGCCCATCTCTTGAAACTCCAACTTTAACTTTATATTTCTTAAAAAGTCTTACATGATCTCTCGTCATACCCATTAAAGAGGTCTGTAGACCGCAAGTTATTCCTATATCTTCAAGTTCCTTTAAAAAATATTCTAAATCAACCAAAGGGAGAAAACATATTTCTCCTCCATGTAAAACAACTGTTGGGTCGTGACCACTATTTAATATTCGATCTTTTCTAATTTCTTCTTTAACGGCAATCATCATTTGTTCTTTATCATATTCCTGCTTTTCATTTGGTTTAGAAAAACAATATTCACAACCAACTTCACAAGTTGTTTTCGGGTAAATTAAAATAGTTGACAAGTTTAGTCTCCTCTTTAAATATATGTATCGGTATGATTACAAAAGTTAGAGAATGGATTATTCCCATAATTAGGCCAATGATACCAAGGATCATTCTCGAATGGAATATTCCCAAATACTCCATCATTAAATGGAACGTTTTCATAATTAGGCCAATGATACCAAGGATCGTTTTCGTGAGGATCATCGGTATGAGGCCACAAATCCGTATGGGGATTTGAGTCTGTATGTACATAAGAACTCCCGGAATTGTTATCATGATCAGAATGATTATTCCAATCTGTTGAAAAAACATAATTACTCCAGGCAGGAACGTTCTCGTGCCTAATATTCGCGTAATTCCCATAGTCGCGAAATACAGTATTTCCAAACACCCCGTCGTCGAAATCTACATTATCATGAGGAATATTAGCATAATTAGAATAATTATTGTGGCTTATGTTCTTATAACATCCAGAATTATCAACAAAATAAGATTCTCCACACTCGTTGGTATTGCTCCAAACGTAACAAGTCATATTCTGGTATGAAAACGGTGGAAGATAATCTATATAATATCCAGATATATCACAATGGTCAGAATACCCTCCACATGGCATAAATAGATACTGTTTTTATTATATATAAAGTTATTGTTACTACTTTATCTACTTGTATTATCATAAAAATTTTATTAAAAATTATTTCACCTCTCTAGCTTCCGTAATCATTTCTTGGGTTATTTTCTTTATTTGGCCCTCAAGATTTTCAATATCTTTTTGTTTATTCCAGAATTTAATCTTCTCTGGTGGATTTTCTTTGCAAGATTTACAAAGATAGAAGTATTCAACATCAAAGTCGTCCGATCCTTCAATATGGTAATTGTCCCCATATTCTTCTTGAGTGCCAACCCAAAGTTGAATAAGTTCAAGATCTTCGGTTCTATTGCAAATATAACATAGAACTTTTCCACATCCCAGACAAGTTGGAATATCACCATTAAATGCTTTACCACACCGATCGCAGGCATCAACTTCTTTCTCAATAGTTTTGTAAATCTTGGTCCTCATGGTGATGGGTTTTTCTTCTATGCGATCAAATACTTCCACTTGAATAGTTTTCTTCATTTAAATCACCTATAAATATTACACTCTTTACAAAGAGACCCGGGTTTTGTTCCTTTAGAAATTCCGCCATTAAATAAGTTCCCACAAATATTTCTTCCGGCGAGGTCTCCGCAACATGTAGTTATATCCCCATTCCACAATACTACTAAATAATGATTTAATTCGTGACAGTATAGAGACAACTGAGGGAGGCGGCTGGATCTTACTAAATTTTCGTTATGAGCATCTATTATAGTTACTTCATCGGCGTTTTGCCAATCAGACTTAAACTTTTTAAGACTTTCTTGGGTTTGAGTAGTTTTAGTTGCGTGTATGGCTATTTTAGTGTTAGGCATTTTATGAAAAATTGCATACAAAGCATTTCTTTTTATGGTATCATAAGAAGATCCAACTCTTTGTTTTTCAGTATCTTCCTTCGATCCATCTATTGATATTTGAATTCTATCAACTTTTCCATTTAATGCATCAAATTTTTCAGGCATCAACAAAGATCCATTTGTTGTAAACGCAATAGAATACCCTCGCTTTAGGGCCACAAAAGGAAAATGAGATTGTAGAACTATTCGAAAATCCTTTTGGGAATTAATATAATTTATCATTTCAAGGAAATTGGGATGCAACAGTGGCTCTCCCGCGAAGTTAAGACCAATAAGATTTATAGTTCGAATCTTCTTTATTTGATACATTACTTCTATAAAAGTTTTCCAAGACATGTAGCCGCGTTCCCGCTCTCCTCTATAGCACATGACACAATCGAAATTACAATGATTTGTGGGCTCAATAGCAACACTAGTAAGTATTTTCATTTATGGTCCCAAATAAATAGCTTGTCTATGTAATTTTTTAACTATTGGCTCGATATATTCATGTTGCCAACAAAAACCTCCAACTGTTTTTGGCTCATTGGGTGCATACCAGTCAACATGATATACCTGTTTTCCCGCTCTATGCAACCGTTCAATCGCTTCTTGAAATCTATCTGGCGGTATATGCATTAAAACTTCAGATGCGACTACAAGATCAAAATCATTATCATAATTTAAATCGAATATTGACTTAACCCAAAAGTTTGCTCTTAAATCTGTAATATTCTTCTTGGCGGTATTAATTTGATCCGGAGAAATATCTATTGCTTCAATATATTGAGTGTTTGGATTTTCAAGAAGGATTTTAGTAATTCTGCCAAATCCGCACCCAACCTCTAATACCGTTTCAACATTATATGGGAGTGTTTTTCTGATTGTTCTCTCTTGTTGCCAGAATCTATATCTAGTTAAAAGATTGCGTCTCTTTTGGAACTCCGCAAAATAACCTTTTCCTCTATTCTTCCAATAGTCCTCTATGTTGTAGTACATATGATTTTATCTCCATTAGTTTACTTATTATTGATTTTTTAACTTTTTCGGTTTTGATTTTATTTCTATCTGGTCCAATAACAATAATTAAAGAATATTTATTTGGCAGAACAACACATTCTCCAAAATCCTTTTGTCGCCATTGAGATCGATGAATTTCATAACTATTGTCATTGATAGCATCTTGAGGTTTGGTAATTTTAGGACAAGAAAGGATAACGTTTCTTCCAACTCTTTTAAGATATTGCAAGAATTCTATACCTTCAGTTTTTGAAAAATGCTCCAGGATTTCAACAGCTAAAACAAGGTCGTAAGAATTATCTGGCAAGGTTTTTAGAATAGACAGGGCCTCCCCTATGTATATTTTGTTATATATTTCTCTTTGTAATTTTCCGATATAGTTAGGATAACCCTCGATAGCGTCAATTGTTGGGCATATATTATTCCAAAAATAGAGCGCTTCGTGACATAAAAATCCATATTTACCGTTGCCACAACCAACGTCTAAAATACTAGATGGTTTTAGAATGTTGACCGATTCAATTATTTGTGGTATTAGATTGAATCCGGAAGAAGGCATAGAATTTTAAATACGCTATTATATTATTTATAAGCTTCGGTTACTACTTTATCTACTTGTATTGTCTTTTATTTTTATAAAAAATTTTAGTTAGCAGTATTTCTCACTTTTTTAAAGTTTAAATCTTTTTCAGTCAAGAGGGAAAATTCTAGGTTATGTTGTTCACAATATTTTCTAGCGGCGGAAAACTTGGCAAGATTTTTGGTAGAATTAATAAATTTTTCGGGTTTTATTTCAATTATTTTTGAATTCGTAGGGTAGTTTACTATAAAATCTGGAAAATATCTATGAAGCTCACCATCTAATAGGTATGGTATTCCAATTTTACACCTGCCATAAGAATTAATAGCTGGATCATTTTCAAAAATTTTCATTGCTTTTAGTTCGTAAGAAGAATCATATGCTATCGACATATTACTTTTTAAAGACAAATAAGTCCCTATTTGCGCATAAGATCCTTCTTGAGAAAGTTGCTCTAAAGCACGCGCCTTGCCACTTTTCTTTAAGTTTTCCATAAAAATTTTATCGTTTATGAAATGAGTTCCAATATATTTTGGTATTCCAGAATACTTATGTTGGTTTTTGTATTTAATTCTGGCTCCACAGCCACACTTACAATAGGTATTTTTATAATATGTAACTCCGTCAATCTCTATAAGATCTTTATTTGTCTTTAAAAATTCATTTTTCTCGAATTTTGTCTTTTGAGATTTATGTCCAGTAATATATTTTCTATCACGACTTCGACTTTGAGAAGTGGGAATACTCTTTCCGCAACCGCAGGCGCATATTAATCCTTCCCAACACTCAATACCATCCTCAATAACTATTTTTATTTTACGTCCCGAATTCCAGTGATTTTCCAGGTAACTCGGAACACCGTTTTTAATACTACAATTAGTTACCTTTATTTTGCCGCCACATCCACATTTACAAAAAAAGTTTTTATAATATTTTATACCATCTATAATTTCTATTTTTTCTTTAATTCCTCCTTTAATAGTAATATATCCTTCTTACTCTTCCTTTGTTCGAACTTCTGCAAAATGTTTCCTCAGCGCCTCGCCATTTTTTAATTTATGTTCCTCGGTATTAAATATTTTTTTTCTTCTCTCAATATATTCTGGATCGTTTAATTGATGATTTTTTACATACACATGTTCTACATTCTTATAAAATCTCAAATTTTGTCCACATCCACATTTACAAAACCTGTATTTGTAATAGAATATTCCACTAATTTCAAATATTTCATTACAATCCATTAGATTAACCTTATAAACATGTCTAGGTAATCTATCTGGAACTCCATTATGGCTATGGGTCTTCAGATAACGAACTAGCTCACCGCATCCACATTTACAAAACCTGTCCTTGTAATATAGCACCTATCCAACTTTTATAAGTTCAAAAACCTCTCCCTTTATTAAAACTTCATTCGGACTCAAAGATAATTTTTTATCGTTGATCTGTTGAAGATAACTTGGATCTTCCGCAAATTTATGTTTCGCGGAGTGAGACGGGGAAAAATAAACAGGCAGTTTTTTACTTGCACTTCTATGCCACTCTTTAAACGGTATTCTATTTCCGCATCCGCATCTACAATATCTATTTTTATAATATTGTTTATTTTCGATAGATATTATTTCATAGTTTACACCATTAATACTTGTTATCATAAAAGATCAATACGAATAATTGCCTATTAATATATATAAATCTTTCTATCATTTAACTACTATTTAATCTAATTTGGACTGTCATTTTTTTTTAGCTAAACGAGCACGCGGCCCGCACTTATTTTTATAAAGGTACCCCCTATATAAATATTTATATATAATTAACTATATTTAATTAATATTATATTATATTATATAATTAACAATTGTATTTTACTTTATATTTAAATAACGATTATTAATCTATTTAAATTAACAATATTTATTAAACTTATAATTAAATTAATCTTATTAATCTTTAATAATTATTTCTCACAACTTCCAAAATAATTTCACAATAGATGTTTTCACCCCAAAAAGCCTTTCTCAATTCAAGCATTTCATATACTATAAGAGCTACAAATAACGTCTACTGCTACCGAAAAAATCGCTATGCCGCGACGTTCTAAAATCATGGAGCGCCGGAACTAGATTATCGAGTTTGAAGGTTATTTATAAAAATATGTATATTTCTTATGGCTTACTGATAACGGTTTTTAATCGATATAGGTCGAATCAATGTTTAATAACTTAATAATTATTTATATTATCAGAATCATTTTGAACATTAATAACAATCCTTCTTTTCAATTATTAAAATATTATTCATTTTATATACTTAAACGCAAAGTGTTTATAATAATATAAATATCTATATAATTTTAAATTCTATATAGATTCTACAATCTATTAAATCTTATTCCTTTTATAGATCTTATTAATTTTATAAACCTTAGCGTTTAATTTTTAAAATCGTTATCTAGTTAATAAATCGTGATCAATTTATAATAACGTTATCAATTATTAAAATATTTTAAAGCTTTACAAAAAATGATCAAGTTAATTCTTATTTATAATTATTAAACATTTAGAATAGCAATTTAATATTGTTAAGCTTATAAAATAAAAAAAAAGACAAAAACCGTGTGGTTTTTTCGCGTTCGCTAGCGGGAGGCGATGCCAAACGAAAATTACATTTATTTAAAAAAAGTTTGAAAAAGTATTAATAGTATTTTGCTATTTTTGAGTTGTAAATAAGTATCGGGAGGTAATCTATCACGAATATTTTTTTAGGAAGTGAGAACTTTTAAACTTTTTTAATATATAAATAGCAGTAAAGGCCTAGTTTTTAAAAAATCGATAATTTTATTAGAGTTTATAAATAAAAAACAAATTAACAAGTTATAATCTTATTTAGCTAACATAATGCTTAAATAATCTATCACGATTATTTTTTCGATTTTGGCTATTTATTTTTATTTTAAATTCCTATTTTAATCTTTTTTTTTGCATACTTTTATTTGAAATCGTAATACTTGTTAACGAATTATCATTATAAATTTTCCCATCAATTCGTTAAATAAACAAATAAAAAAATTATCTTTTTGTTTAATTTTAGGTTTACCTAAAAATTACTAAAAATTCTAACGTCTTCTGATATTTATATATTAATAAACTTTGCATTTCAACACTTCCTAAAAAATTATTCATGATAGATAGTCGTCTGCTATCGCTTTCAACTAAAAAAAACAATAAGATACTATTAATACTTTTTTAAAGTTTTTTCGAATAAATGTAATTAACATATACAGTAGAATACTTATACTATTTATAGAATTTTTAAGGTGGGGGTAAAAGAAAACAAAAGTGATTTATATAAAAATATAATAATTAAAATGATTATTATATAAATACATTTAGTATTAATTAAGGAAGGCCAAAAAAATTTCAAAAAACACCAAAGTAGAGAAGGTATCTTTTGTACACTGTGACGAATTTTTTAATTTATATTACAATTATTGCTTATTAACTCAATTAACTCATCAATTTGTAAAATAAGGCACTTTTTCATACCACAAAAACTAATTAATTTGCTTTACAATATATAAATACCAGTGAAATTATAATATTTAATAATTTTATATTAATTCAATTATGAGTCTACTATTCTCTGTTTTTCGTTCAACCATTTTTAAGACTTTTTAACACAAACCACCCATCCTAAGTTTTTATTTCTTGATAACTATACAAACAATTATATTCAATAAAATTAATTTATAATGATTAATATTGTTATACAAAACTGTAAAAAAATACACGTATTTTCTTTACATTTTACACCAATTTATAATTATTAATAGTTATACTATCACGATTAACTATTAACATATATGTAGAATAGTTATATATCTCCGTTATAAATCGTTATAAATCGTTATAAATCGTTAACGTTCTTACTTTCACATAAAAACGTAATAATGAGATCAAAGCCTCTTGATATTTTTATCTGCCTTATTTTTATAAAACAAAATCGTGTTACTATTATACATTTAATTCACACTAGAATTAATCGTGATAGATTGTTGCACTATATCAATCTTTTCCTCAGTCTAATACTCTTATTTATTGCTACTATTTTTACTAAATTAACATCTAAAGTGATATTTTCACATAAACAGCAATCAGTAGAGGCTCTGTATAATCGATCTACAGATTTTATATTAATACCTCTTTTACTTTGATATCTCTTTATTATTTACGTTCTTTATTTTAATCTTAGTGGATTAGTTTAGAGCCATATTATAATTATGTCAACTATGAGTTATATAAACTATTCTAACGTTCTACTGATAATTATATAAAAATTGAATGCCAGATAATAAACTAAATCAGATCTCATTCTCAATCTCATTCTCAATCTCATTCTCAATCTCAATCTATTCCTTTGTGATTGCCTCAAATTTAAGCTTTTCTTCCTAATTCGACTAATCACCAATCTTAGATTTTAACCTGTCTTAAAACTGATTTTACGAAATAATTTATATCTATTAAATATAAATATCAGTAGAACATTATGATATACATTAGCTATATTTATACAATTAGAATTAAATAACTATATTTCTATATGTTTCAAATAAGGTATTTTACTCTACATTCTACAAAGTAATTTCATATAATCTTTTATTCGTGCTTTTTCTAGCCGCTAACCAACAAAAACACGAATAAAAAGCCACTCGCGCGCACAAAACATCATCAGCTCGCGTAGTGATCCATCTCTCGCGCGGGCTATCTTCCTTCTTTTGTCCCTTCGCGCCCTTTCGCGCGGAGCCGGGGAGATATATCTCTTTGTTTTGTCCTACCGATATTTATTTAATAATCGCACTATATCATAATTCATATAAACGTTATTTTATTCTAATTTCGTTGAATTTCACTAGAAAAGTATAAATAGTCGAAACGCCATAGTATGTATTGCTGAGATGTGAGGTGCAAAAAAACTCAGATCTCAGAAAAAAACAAGGGCTAATAACCGGGAAGTCTAGCGGAAATGCCACGTCTTTCTCTCTACTGAAAGAAAAGAAAAAGATGAGAGAAAGGCCCATTTCCGGCTTCCTAAAAACGCGACAGGAGAAAGTTAGGGGCTTAGATCTCTCCTGAAATCGCGAGAACTAGAATCCTCTGAAAAAGAATCCAGCCTTTTTAAAGGGATTTTTCTGAGAGAGTAAAAGCCTAAAAAGACGAATTATCAAAAAAAAGAGGTTCAAATAAATTTGACGGAAGCTTGAAAACCTAGACACAAAGAGGATTAAAAACCTTTTTGAGCTAGAAAGTTTTTAAGAAAAGGAATGATAAGAGATGAAAACAATGCTTAGGATAATTTCAATTGCGGCGAAGACTATCTCAACTGTAACAATGTTATATGTATTAATCTCCAAACCCATATTTTTAGACCTAATGTTTGATGATCTTATTTTTATTTTTCTAATCGGGGTTTTGGCGGAAACCCTTTTGGAAATAGACGGATTAAGGCTGGGAGATCTTTAAGGAGGGATATCAAAATGCAATCGAATTGTTGGTATTTTGAACAATGGTTTGTTTACGGCGGATCGGCATTAGTGATAATTTTTTACGCACTGATATGCGTATGCGCATATACTGGGGGGATTTGAGGAATGATATAAATGTCTCACGGCCAAAAACGCAAACTTAACCGTCGCAAATCCGCCGCGGCTCGATGTATAGAAGAAAAATATGGGAATTTCAATATCCACGAAAAAACCAAAAGAACATTCTCTAATTTTGTTCCAAAAAGAGAAATAAAGCATTTTATGGAAGTGAAAACATTAAAGAATATTTTTCATTAGAAAACAATCTAATTTATATTTTAACTTATTTTGTAGGAATATTAATAATGATAACGTTATTGAAACAATAATATTGAAACAACAATATTGAGAAATTATTTCGCGCGAGATGTAAAAATCTCGCGATAATAAATAACATATAGGAGATGAAAAGAAAAATGCAAGAAATAACATGGTCCTCTGAAATGAGGAATCGCAGCAGAACCCCCCAATTGCTCGTTTTGAGCGAGGGAAAACTTGAGGTTTTCCAGGGAAAATCTATCCCTGGCAAGGTTGTAGTGACTGGAAGCCACTACAAGAAAAATGGAAAGTGGTCAGGCACCATCTACCAGCTTGTAGCTGGAAAGGATACAATCCTGATTGATTATTGTCGCCCATTCGATGGATGGGGTCAAACGTGGCGAGACTTGTCTCGAAGTCTCAAACCTTTGAACGGTGAAATAGATTCAATTGCCATTATAAAAATGGTGGGAGAAATGATAGATAAGAGTTCTTCATTCTATCGCGAAAATATCGTGGTAGCGATGGAAAATGAAAAACTTTTATCAAAATTAGAATAATCTATTAATTATTCCCGGCGCTAAATAAAACTAATTCTTTTGTTTAGCGCCAATAATAAGCAGTATATAAAAGGAGATGAAAAAAAATGATAACGGCATATGAAAGGGCTTGCAACGCGGCCAAATATTGCAAGGAAAACAAAATAGAAGAGAATAAAGCTCTATGGATAGTTCAAAATGCGTTGGATTATAATTATCCGATAGGGAGAACATATATCAGTGAGTTAGCGAAAAGAATTTATGTGGAGGGAGAATGAAATGAAAACTATTTCAGCCGACGAATTTAAATCGAAAATAGAAGAGAGATTTGGATCTACTTCTATTTATCACACCGAATTAACCTCAGAAAATAAAATCATTTTAAATAAGAAATACAAAATTAATTATCCTTCCAGATTTACAATTAATTTTGTATTCGGCCAAATTCGTTTATTTGGCCGGACAAGAAAACCTTACACTGAGGAGAATTTAAAATTCCTCATAAAACTGCTTCCAAAAAGAATTAAAGAACTAAAGAAAACCCAAACTGCCAAAAAACTAATTTATATAAATCAATTAAAAGAATTAGTCCAGGAAACCGCAATCGACCATGATGAGCATAGAGTATATTTGTCAAATGACGATATTGATATCTATATTCAAGATTATATAAATAACAAAAAAGATCTAAAAAAATATCATGCCACAGGCAAAGTCCTAATTCTCGCGAAAGTTCTAAGATCGCGATCCTACTCAAAATCTTCAAAATGGTATCCTTCGCGTCGCGAGGATAAATATCTAGTCGGATATAATGAGTCTGGCTCAAAATTCGCTCATCAGGTATCGGATTCTTGTAATTCCATCGGCACAGCTATTAGATGGATTTGGAATTTGGGACCCTTAGACTCACTAAAAAATCTAACAAGGCAAGGAGACGTAGCCGTATTCAAGATAGAAGAAAAATGTAAGAAATTTAAAGAAGTAACAAACTATCAAATAATCGATAGCCATTTTTGCGACGGCAAAATCTCAAGAAGAGGAAATCAGTTTTACATTTCGGACGGAAAAATATATCATAAAAAGAATCAACACCCCGAAATAATTATACCAAAAGATTTTTGGTATAAAATAAAAATTGGGAGGAGAAGTACAAAAGGAATGACAGGAACGAGAGACTAAATTTTGTTAACAAAATAAAAAAATAAATAGGACTGATTTAAATGTATAAATACCTAGTAGTTTTGTTGCTCCTCGCGAGCACGGGAATAGCACAGGAAAAACCGCAACAACCACACAACATTGACAGTCAGGTTTTAATACATGAAGATATAATTTTAGACGTTTATAATTCTTCATGTATCGAGACTGCTAATTATTTGTATCTATTTATAAATAATACTGAAATAGACGCAAATAACATTGATTGGTTCGACAGAATTATTATCGTTATGAATATTAAACAATTAAACCCTAAATCGGTATTGGCTAACATCGAATTCCTTTAGACCACTACACTAAAAGAGTTTTAACTTTTTTAGTGAGTGAAAGTTTAAGAGGAGATAAAATATGTCTGAAATAGTAATAATCCTTGAAGAAGAGGGATAAATTTGAACAGTAAAGAAAGGAGAAAAATAAGGGAGATTATTAAGTGTTTAAAAGAATGTGGTTGTGATTTTTGGGCTTGCGACGGCCCAGATAAGCCCTATGATGCAAAAACCTGTAAAATTTGTACATCCATAAAAGAATTAAGAACTTTAATAGATGGAAAAGTAAGAATTCCTTAATTAACTCAACAAATTGAGAAAATTTTTTCTCTTTTTGTGGGCAATTAATTGAGGGAGATGATTAAAATGGATCAAATAGAAAAATTAACTCAAGATGTCATTAAAAACATTAAACAGGATACAATTGAGCCGATGTTAGAAGCGGCGCAATTTTTAAGGACTTTAGAAGATATATTTGATAAAGATAAATTAACTAAGATAGGTTCCCTAGAAATAAAATATAAAGGATACTCTGGAATTTATTTAACTTTAGATGAGGAAGATAATTTTATCCTTATATATGAATATTCTTCTTTTGAGGAATACATTCCCGACGAACTTAAAAAACTGCTTGAGGAAGAGGGAGAAATAAATAATTTAGACGACTATATAGCCGATGAAATAGAAAAAGAATGTATTTGTGTAGTTGAATACAATCAATATGATACATATAATATTATTGTTACACTTTAAAGTTTAAAAGGAGATGAAATAAATGCAAAATTTTATATTAATGGACAAGAGACAAATAAAAGAATTTTTCGCACCTCATGAATTAGATTTATTCAATATACATCATTTGTATATTGAAATAGATCATCAATCCAAACAAGCTTTTTATGAATTACATCAAATAAAAACAGATTATATAACTAGAGATTATATTAACTTCTTGTATAAAGGAGTTGATATATTTGATAAAGAGAAATGGGATAATACTCTAAATAAAATTAGAGATATTTCTAAATCAAGTTCTGACTATGTAGAATATTTGATAGAGAATAATATTCTACCATATAATTTTCCTCAAACTTTAGAGGATAATTACCAAGAAGTATTAAACTTCTTAAATAGAAATAACTTGATAACTAAAATGCCTAAATGGGATGACTCCTATTACATCGGAAAAAGATATGACGAATATTATATTTTAGTATCTCATTCCAGAGACTCAAAAATTTTAGAAGAGTCCAACTATCAGAGTATTAAATCCTTTTGTGAAAAGAATAGTATAAATTTCATAGAAATCCGCTCTAATCACTGGGCGGTGGGTTGGATAGAATCAATAGGAGTCCGCGAGGACGACTATGATTCTATAGAAAAATGTGAGGAGATACTAGAAAAATTGGAAGAGTATCCCATTTTTGATGAAGAAGATTTTTCTCAAAGGGAGTCCGAAGAAGCTTCAAGAATTGAAGAAATGATTAAGGAAGATCTGAAAAAATCATTTTCACAAAATAGTTTAACTTATAACGAAAAGGTAGAATATGCTAAAAGAATGTGGCAAATAGATTTAAATAGATCGATTAAGGATCAATTAATGGATATGGTGGAAATATGAAATTTAAAGATTCAAACTTAAGAAATATATTGAAAAACGGAATGACCTATTTAAAAGATAGAGAAGTTTATATTTTCTCTGATTTAATAGGCAAAAATGAAGAAATGATGAATAAACTTTTCCATTTGGATTTAGAAGTAGATGATTATCATTACAAATGGTTAAGTTATTGCTTTGATGCAATATACGAATCCATGTATGATGAGAATATTAATTTGGAAGATATAGATTTTGATGCCTTAAGAGATGACATTTTTAGTTCTTTAGAAGCTGATTCATATACTTCTGATCTTACGGCGTGGCTCCATTCCAGGAATGACAGGGTTTATTATATTTCTGAAGTCTTGGAAGATGACTTGGAAATTGAAGACGGATTTCAACTTCTTTCTCTCGCACAATTGGAAGAAAAAGAAGAAGTATACAACATGGGAATAGAATTCGCAAAATGGGTTTGCGAGGAGGAAATTGAGGAAGATTTTAAAAACGAAATGGCAAAGGATCATTAAGGAGAGCGGTATAAATGAAATTCAAATTAATTTCCTATATAAGAGGAGAACTATATCAGTTAAAAGATATAGACAATAAAAATGTATATCTTGAAATAAAATTAAATAGATCTCCACATAACAATTTTATTACCAGCTTTCCATATAAAGAATATTATTCTAAAGGATTTCTAAACCAACAACAAATAAAAGAAATATGTAATCTAGTCGAACTTTTGGCCGACAATAAATATATTACTGAAATAGAATTAGAATTAAATAAGGGAGAGTGATTAAAAATGAAAAAAATTCAATCAATCAAAATTAAACACGTAGTCGATGAAAGCCCAGATACATCATACATGGGAGAATATTCTAATAAAAGAAACAAATTCTCTTTTGATCGTAAAATTTTAGGGGATATGAATAGAGGAGAATATAGATATTTTAATCCATATGTAAACCCGTTAACCGGAAAAACCCAAAAAGAAAAAAAAGATCTTTTCCTTCAAGCAAAACAAGATTATGAAAGGATGGAAAGCCTAAATAATGGTAATTGGTGTTATATAGGCATCATAGCCGAAGCCGAAATTAATATTAATGGGGTGATCCAACGTATTACTTCCGGTGGACTCTATGGAATTGAATCTGATAGTGGAAGAGATTATATGGAAGAAATAGAAAAAGAGGAATTAAATAATTTGAAAGCTCAATTAAAAGAAATTGGGTTTAGTGAGACTGATATAAATAAAATTGAAATTAAAGAGGTTGATTAATATGAAAAAATCTGATGCACAAAATAATTATATTTTTTTAAAAAATGAATCGAATAAATTGATTAAATCGCTCCCATTGGATAAATTATCTGAGGAGGAATTAAATAAAATTATAAATATTACAATTTGTTCAACCAAAATTTATATTAATCTTCCTCAAAAATATCAAAGATGCCTAGAAGAATATATTAATACATTAATAAATGGAGAGTGAATAACATGGATAAAAAAGAATGGAAACATTTTAATTGGCAAAATAGAAGGACTGAGGATAAAACCGCTTTTATAATTGTTGGGCCAGATGAAAGAATAAATTTAAATGAGAAAGGGAGTGATTTTTATTAATAAATTTTTAAATGATAATTGGTTTTTAGTAATTGAATATGGAGCTATATTTTTAATTATTTGTTTTGTAGTAATTTTATTGAATAGGTGATTATATGGAAAAGAATAATATTTAGAAAAGATGTAAATAGATATCTCGGAAGGATTGAAAAGAATTTAGAAGTTAAAGAATTTGATAATTTTGTATTTAAAAATAAAGAAGAATATGATAATTATATTAAAGCCTGGAGAATTAAAAACGCTCCTAAATGGGATGAAATCCTATTATGATTTTTTTTGTTTTATTTTTATCACTTTTAAATTATATTTATAACTCCTTATTGACTTTTAAGTCAATTTTATTTACTTTAAGTAAATTAAACTTAATAACATCTAAACCCATAACCGTTATCAGTAAGCATATTACCACAATAGTTTTAAACATAACCTGAGCTTTCTATATCTCACAATCTCCCATAAATCACATAATCCTATTACTTATTAATTTTGTGTGCCTTAAACGGTTCGTCTTACAACTTATTAAGGCCTATAATTTAACAATTGGATATAATGCCATATCAAGAAGAATTAATCCTTTAAACAATTTTAAGTAAAAGTATTATTTTATTTTCCTTATAAGTAATTCTTGACTTTTTAAGTTTTATAAATCGTTATTAGGAGAATTAATCTTTTTAGTTAGATATAAATAGATGTAAGGCCATAAGGATATGGAATAAGGAGAAGAGTGATATAGATTTATGAGTTTAATATGATATCCATAAAATAACAAATGAATTTATATAAATAGCTAATAGATCTAATACGAATAAAAATCCGCAAATGAGATATGAACATAAAAAAAATTAGAATGCTAAAATGATATCTTACAAGTATATAAAATAATCAAAATAATATCTATCAAATATTAGAGTAACATAAATTACTAAAATCGTGATATTGACTGTATAAATATATTTCAAATATTATCGGTGTTACGAATTTAAAAATTTGTGTTACAATGTAACACTATCACTCTATAAATATATTAATCCAGATTTGCACGATTAATCATTATAGATAACATTCTAAATATAATAATAGATATATCTATGTAGAATCGTGACAGATTCATTAAAATAATAAATTCAAAATATTAACCAGAACTCCAAAAAAATCCACAAAATACATGCAATACGGGCTCAAAAATATCCCGCAGGGGATTTTCCCCGGCAGAAATTAAAAAAAAATATTAAAAGTGTTAAAAATAAATGTATAGTTTCCGTGAAATAATTATAATCATTATAGATTCCCAAAGCAAGCAAGCAAGCAAGCAAGCAACATGAGATATTAACTAAATTTCCGCCTTTTATTCCTTATAACGCAGCGAAAATATCCGCTGGAACTTTTGGCGAACTTTGTAAAAAAAATATTTTTGTCAAACCACGTGCATATCTATATGTAAATTTCCCGTGGCCCACATTATTATTGCGGCCACTACAATAACCACCACGACTCTTCCCAAGTCTTCTAAATAGGGGTTAAAATTCATTTAAATCACATCCTCCCATGCTGGAGATCCAAATGAATAACTTCCTCCCACATATTGATGCTCCGCGATCCTGAGATGATTCAGGAAGGTGTAGAACTTTTCCAGGCTGGGCACGCAGTACCACAGCGCCCTAAACTCACCGTCAGGACGGACATTTCCAAATTGGAGACTGTTGCCATAACAAGCTCCAATCACAAGGAGCTGCGGCAGGCCAGTTTTCACGCGAACCCTAGGATAGCCAGAAGGCTCTGCGCTGTCTGAATCGTCGTATTGATAACCTTCATCCAAAGACTTCTTGAACCAAGTTCTGAATTCCTCCCAACCTTTCATTGTGGTGCTCTTTTCCCAGTTCATGTTAAATGAATCGTCCTCTACCATTATTTGCATTTTATATCGCTCCTATATAATCGGTGAGCTGAGATGGAAAAGAGGAAATCAAACCTCTGGCAGTCTCGCGAGCTGTCGCATCTCAGCAATACATACTATAGTGTTGCTAGTATAAGTAGTTATCGAGATGAAGGAATTTCTGGTTTCTTAGAATTTCTGGTTTCTTAGAATTTCTGGTTTCTTAGAATTTCTGGTTTCTTAGAATTTCTGGTTTCTTAGAATTTCTGGTTTCTTAGAATTTCTGGTTT
>Ga0209340_1000264_pt1 | contig 66524 bp, 68 predicted proteins | sample EPASupsiteSAE323_FD_187266 | JGI IMG/M metagenome (GOLD analysis project Ga0209340, IMG submission 187266) | Bioremediated contaminated groundwater from EPA Superfund site, New Mexico - Sample SAE3-23 (SPAdes) (version 2) | ecosystem: Environmental > Aquatic > Deep subsurface > Groundwater >... | reverse complement strand
TTTAATACTATTATATATTAAGCCCGAAAGATAACAGTTCTTGCGCCAATTTTGAGTAATATTATCCAATTAATTAAAAGAGTGAGCTTCTGAAAATTCATTTTTCACTAGCTTTTGAGACAGTGCCACTTGATTGATTGAACTTAAGCTCGGACTTTACTTTGTGCTTCTTCTTGAGGGTCTGCCTGACATCCCTTATGCACCTTTTTATGGGAAGATCCTCCCCAGTTATTAACGCAGCAAGTATGAAGTAAGGATCCTCCTCCGAAACCTTAGTCCCTAGGCCGCCTAAGTTGCCGGACTCATCGATGTAGACCTTCATCCAGTCGCCGTGTATGGCCAATCGGTGTATATAACACAGGTGTTTTCCCTAAGAGTTGACTGAAGACAGTTGATGCCATCAAATAGCCATCAAATAAAATGCCTATGGCCGTAGCATGCTGAAAGCAACCATTTAGGAGCACGCCCGCGGCCCAAATAGGGACGCATCGATCAAATGACCATCAAATGAGATCTTGCTCATAGGCCTCCCTTCGGCCTGCAAGGCACCCGGGTATCTGCTTCCCGTCCCTGTGCCCCCGGATCTCCCGCGGCTGCCAGGCCTGCTGCGCGCCATGATGTCCAGGTCTCCTTACTTTTGCCAAAAGTTATATATTCATTAAGCTTAAGGTTAGGTGTATGGGAACTGGAAAGAATAAGCTTTATCCCGTTGTTGATGACGAGGCGAAAAAGAATCTGGTTGTTTTCCAGGCAAAAGAGGGCTTTAGAACTCGGGATGATGCGGTCGAAAAGATCCTGCACATGCTCCCAATCTGGCAAGAGCAGGAAGATCTGATAAAGAAGCTACAGGCAGACCTTGAAGAGGCAAAGAAACTGAATAGGGAGCTGCAAGATCAGGCAAAGTCTAGCTGAATTTGGATAGGCTCGATCCCTGGCGATCTTCAAGAAAGATTGGCACTGCGAATTTGCGCAAATCAAAGGATGCTACCGAAGTAAATTATAGATCCATATGAAGAACGCTTGCTGTTTGAGTTGAACTGCATTTACATCATATTTCTATAACCTTCATGCCTAACTCAACCAAACGCGCTTTCACTTCCTTTGATAACGACGGTACTGATATGCACATGAAGTCTTTAGCTCTGCTTAAGGCAACATAATATATGCGGCAATCATCCTTTGAACCATTGATATTTGGATTAATTATATTATTTAATTCATTTTCTTTTCCAATATGCAATAAAATGCTTTGATATTCTGTTCCTTTTGCCCCATGGATAGTCCTAATGTTGCTTTTATTTTCAACTATCTTCAAACTGTTAATTAAATCTGCGGCACTCGTTTTTTTAGAAAAATTAAAGAAATTTTTGCCTGTTATTATTCTTGGCAGCCTTATATCACACCCATTCACCCCATTTAGAACGTCATTAATACTATTATAGATATCATAAAGACTCAGTCTATTTAATGTTTCCCAATTAGTTATAAAATATTCAAGAATTATAAGCACTACGCTTCTTTTTATTAAGTCAGAACAAGTACTACCTTTTAATAACTTTTTGAATTGTCCATTTTCATCAGTCCTGAATGCCTTTAAAAATTCCGTAACTGCTATCTCATATCGTCCTTGGTTAGCATATTCCATAGATAGAAATAATCGGCGGAAAAAGGATTCACGATCGTGATCTATTAACCTGAATTTATCCCAAATTTCATTATCTGTTAGCCCTTTTTGACTCTTTAATTTAATTAGATCATCATTATATCTTGTGATTATACATATTTCAGTATATTTATCTAGCCTTTTTGCTTCTTCATCGAAAAACGAACGTATTTTTTCAAGATTATCCGAGGTTACGACCAGGATATCAGTCCCTTCTTCGTCCCTAACACCCTTCTGCTCTAAAGCATCATCCTTTCGCACATAATTTAATAAATTTATAATTTTATTAGTACTCCGTCTATTATTTTCTATTTCATAACGCACCAATCCTGGAAGGTTAAATTCTATAAAATCATCTCGCCTGGCATCTTGAAATTGATATATAGATTGTGCAGGATCTCCAATTACTCCGATGATAGATCCCGCATTAGCTAACCAAGTTATTATTTTTGTTTGAATAGGATTCGTATCTTGGAATTCATCGATAAATATGTATGGATATCTTATACTTAAAAACCTACATATTTCTGGGTTTTCCTTTAAAATGCGGTAGGATAAGTATAATACATCTTCATGATGTATACGTCCCAATTGCCAAAATAGTTTTTTATATTTTAAAAGAAGTTCATGCTTAGTACTTGGAAATGATAGTACCTTATTTGAGTCTATATATCTATTTAATCCTTTATAAGGAGTTCTAAGTATTAATTTGCATTCACCATCTACTAGCCTCCATGATAGATCCTTTAAACATTCTAAGGATATCGATTTTGCCTCTGGCGTTTTATTTAAATATCTATATGCTGAATTTTGATTAATCCATACATGAAAAAATCCCGAAGGGAGATGTTCTTCGTGCCCATCCAGATCCTTAATCGAAACTAAATACTCATTTTTTTCATCTTTTAATAAATATGCATATGTTTTAATAATATTCGTATATAAAAAACTATGGATGGTAGAAATATCTACCCGATTACCGCCTTCATTTAATCTGCTTTTTATTTCCTCAGATGCAACTGTAGTATAGGTAATACACGCAATCCTCGAAGCCTGTGTTAACCTTTTTGAGTTTCTTAGAACATTCCTAATATGGTTTATCAGCCAATATGTTTTACCGCTACCTGGCCCAGCAGAAACACGGAAGGGATGATCTAGATCTTTCAAGATTTCATCGGAGTCCATGAGTATTGTGCCGATTTCGGTCACGGTTCTGCCTCTCCACAAGCCCATGAAATTGCATCTTTGATATGGTCAGGTATGTGAATTACCTTCCGATCCTCAACAGATCTGAGATTCTCTCTTAACCGACGCTCCAAATCGAAAGCATTTTCTCCTTTGTCTTTCCTCTTTTCTATACCTATTAAATAGGAGGCTGCAATATGAGCCCTTTCTCGTTCGGATTCAGGGTTAAAATCACACATATCCAATATATTTATTAACTCTTCATCATCGCTAAGTTCGAATGTTTCATCTCTTACAAAGTCGCAATCCCAATTATCAAAGGCAAAATCGTATTCAAAAGTCTTGCCTTTCCCTGTTTCATTATAGAATATTCTTATATTATCCGATTTAGGCATTCCTTCCAATGTCAAAATAGCACCGGATTTTTCTCTATATGTATTATCCCCCGATATCCCTATCTCAAAAGGCCAACAACTATTCCATCTTGCGCTAGGTTTATTATTTTCTCGTTTAGAGGGATCGGTATCCAGTAGACAAGATACATTTCTGATTAGTGCATAACTTCTCTGCGCTTCAGGAACTCCACCAAACAGCTTTATAAAATGTTTAAACGTGACACCATCTACACGTACAATAGCTACGTGGTTAACCTCTAAAGGCTTATCGAGATATTCTGCGAGGCAAGGCAAAAGAAGTTGTTCCGTGATTCCCTCAACAAAGATAATCCCTTTAGAAAAAAGCATATTCGATTTTGTTGCATCCAGATATCTTTCTACATACTTTTTGGATTTCAAATCCTCTTCAGACTGTGAGAAAACACTGCTAGGATACGCTATTTTTATAGTACTGTCTGCCTGGGATGTCATGCATATTATCGAATCCAAATCTACAGCAGCTGTTATATGAGTTGAGTGCGTGGTGATAAAAATTTGCCTACTCAGACTTTTATTTTCTATAGATTTTCTAAGGAATCTTAAAAAATTGTATTGTAACGCTGGATGTAGATGTGCTTCTGGTTCTTCAATTAATAGCATCGGGAATATTTTTGCGTTATCCCCCAATTCTTGAGAGGTTATAAGATCGAGATTACACAGCACTAATGATATATAAATGAGATTATTATAGCCTAACCCATTATTTACAATAGGAATTTCTATACCTGATTTCTTTATCATTAATTTCAACGCGGCAATAGCGTCACCTTCTTCTAATTTTCCTCCCAAAAAGGGCTCACCACCGACTGATGCGCCAGTATCTCTAGCAGCCTTTAAGATATTATTTATATCTAATCTTTCATTTAATTTTTGGATCAACTGCTGGGAACATGAATTAAATTCCTCATGCCTTTGGTTTTGCTGTTCTGTATTCTCGGCACTTTGTGCTCCTGTGCCCCTAAGATCAAAATCTAAAAAATAGTTAAGTACTTGCTTTAGTAGAGGATTCCTACCAGTCAACATTTCACTTTCTACATCCCTAAAGGCGCCTAGTAACCTACAATCAAATTTTTCTAACCATTCCGATTCAGCCTTATTAATTGAATCGGGATTACCTGCATAAATACGAGAAACATATTTTGGCAAAAATTTCTCTAGCACTTCAAAATAATTATTATTTCCTTTATCCTTGAAGTATTTTACCATTTCTTTATATTTATTAATGTTTATCTCGGGTAGGAAATACTTATAAGTAAGAGTTGCTTCCCAAGGCGAACTGATTTTAGTTAACCATGTTGCAATAACTGCTTTATCCGTAGGGCTTTCATCAGGGGTCTCTTTAATAGTCACTGTTATTTTAATCTCAGGTGGCTCTTCAAGAAATGGAATTTTTCTATAAAAATCCTCTACAGCGGGTTTTTCGGTATTAGGTCTGTTGAAGACCAACTGTAATGCTTTGAGAATCGTCGTCTTTCCTGCGTTATTTTCGCCTATGATTATATTTAATCCTTGATTAAAATTTATAGTGTTATCTTGAAAGCACCTGTAATTTTGAATTTGAATGCGCGATATATACATAGGTTCTCCTCATAGCAATTTCGATTTTTATATTTAAATGATTTATTTCAACTCCTTGAAATTATCTAATCTAATAACACCTACGCATAAATATCTATCGCTAACCGAAATCTTAATTTTAGGCTGAGAAGATCGCCCTCCCGCGCGCCAGGGAGTGCGCCACATGAGCCCTTGCAGCGAATCCCATGAGTCCTGCAGCCCTCCAAGAATCTGGGCGCCATCCTCAGCCAGGATGGCGGCAGCTTGCGCGCTCTCTGCTTACCTGCACCGCTCCTGCGAGATCGATCCCCAGGACGGCAGACCGTGGACGGCTCCGCCTTCGCCGCCCGACCGGCGATATTGAGCCAGCTCAGAAGCATCCCAGGCGGGGCTGGAGATGGCGGCCCGCTGGCTCAAGGCCAGGGAGGCCGAGGATGGACGGCGGTCTTCTATCAGGCTCGGCACGGCGGCTGTTTCGCAGGAGAGTCGCTGCATGAGATCCAGGAGATCACCTTCGAGATCGGCACTCTGGAAAAATACGGTCTGGACATCAACGTCCCCAAGGAGACGCACATCCTGCGGGCGCTGCCGGGGAGGACGTTCTCGGTGCTGGAGCTGCTGTGCATCAAAAATCTCCATTTAGCTTGTAATAAATTTCCAACGATTCGGTGAGCTTTTCCTCAAGCTCCAAGGTGTTGGCAAAGCGAATCTGCTGCCAGGGGCGAAGATTGAAACCAATATCTTTGTCTTTCACCACGTTACTATCTGCGATCAACAAGAAGTTTTCCTGGGTCGAGCCTTTTCCCTGATTCAAGCCCATCAGAAAACCGACTTCGTGATAGACGTTTTTATTGTTACATGTAAGGTCTGCAATCAGCAAACCCGTGCCGTCGATGACATTTAGAATCTCATCATTGATCGTGTAGGAGTGCCCTTTGTTGGTCCGGTCGATTCTAATAGGCTTCAAGGCAAGGCCTATTGCATCCAGATTATGTTTATCGTTGATTCGTTTGATGGTTTTTTCGATGGTTTTATAGGTAGCTTCCGTATGCTGGCCGAATTCCATCGAGACGAACACCTCATGACCTCGGGCCTTCAGGATACTCTCGAACACGCTTACCAGGCTTGCTGCATCCACTGCTTGCGTGCGACCTAGATGGTAGTGATAGCCTAAGCCTTGCGTGGTGCCGTCCGGTGCCAGGTGGTCGATGCGGTTGCTTACCACCCATTGTTCAAAGGCAGGTAGCTGCTTTCCATCGTTACGCAGCGCGAAGTAGAGGAAGGCGACAAGCACACCGTGGCAGCCGCTTTCTGCAAGCTTGGCTCGATTCTCATAAATTATGTTTACTGCTTTGAGCGCCTCGCGCAACCGGGGCACTTGTGCGTTCAGCGTATCGGCGTCTTTCGCCTGGCCGATGGCTACATCGTGATTGGCGAGGAATTGCGATAACGCGAGCGCCAAGGTGCGACAGTTTTCCAATGGCTTCTTGAGCCCTGTCAGATATCGGTCGTCGATGTCGGCCAGCAGCTTGCGAGCCAGGTAATAGGCAGGGCCGAAGCTTGGGCTTTCCAGCAAAGTCTTGTCGTCAAACAGTGCGCCCTCGCCTTCTTGCAGAATCAGCTTCAGATTTTCCTCTGAAGTGAGCGGAATTTGCTTTGAGTTGATGTTATGGAATGTCACCTTCTCGAAGCGCTTGGCTTTGGTGGAATCTTCATGCAACACAATACAGAACGGAGTAGGAAGCTTGTAGCGGTCATCGCCCAATCTGGCGTCGCGCGCAGCACTGAGCCGGTGATTACCGTCTATTCGAAGTAGCTTGAGGCCGTTTGCAAGTCGATCCTCTGGCAGTTCGAGGTAGGCGATTTCTGGCGCGCCCGGGCCACCTACAACCTGCTTTGGAAGTTTGGAGTTGATTACCTTGATCGAAAGGCCATTCACGTTGGATTTGAAAGAATGGCGTTCGAAGATTCGAGCTAATGGGCTGCGGCGGTCCACCCCTTTGAACTTTTCAAAGTCGAACATCAATGAAGCTGAAAGAACGACTTCAGGAAAGAAGCAGTAATTGGGATCATCCAGAAAGCGTACTATTTCCTCGCGATGAGGTTCGATCAGGTTACGCTGGAAGTCTGGATCAAACTTGGAACAACGAGCCAAATCGCCTAGTGGCGCCACACCACGAATCACAGTGAAGCCGCCAAGGGACGAATGCAGGATTCCGGAAAGGATCATGCGATACCTCCTTGCAAGAGTTGTTGTTCGAAACGTGCACGGGCTTCTCTCCAGACGGTTTCGGCGTGGGTGCGCAAGCGTGCAGCTTCGGCTTTACGTTGAACTACCTCACGGGCGATGGCCTTCTGCTCGGCTTCACATGGCACCGGAATCCGCAAGGCGGCAAGTGTGACTGTATTAATGCCTGCCTGGTTGTTGAAAAAAGTGCTCAGCGCAGAGAAATAGCCAATACCACGGAAGGCATTGAGCAGAGCAGCGATGAAATACGGGTCGATACCGGGTTTAAGGCGGATGCGGGTCATGTGGTTGGAGCAAGCACAAGGCGTCTCTAAATCGAACACACCACTCTTGCCCACCCATTCGGCCGAATTAGTGTTGTTAAACAACACTTCACCGTGAACGAGATAGTCATCCGGCTTGACGCTCGATGCAGGCACGCTTTTGGTTTCGGCAATAGACAGTACGCCCCAGGCGTTTAGGTTTAATGGCCTTAAATGCGGTACAGCAGGCTCGCCGCCACTGGCTTGGTCTTGGCGACCTGCTGCAAAGCCGCTGCGCATGAATTTGGCCAAATCGCCTAAAGACCTAGCCGGATAAATGCTGCCTTCAATTGCGCGTCGCAGGCGTTGAAACTGCGGGCTGTGATAGTCAGCATCAAGGCGAGCTAAGACTTGATGCCGCAGCACTGCGAATACCCTGCGGGGGTCAGGTTTGGGTAGGACAGCCAACTGCTCCAGCACATAGCTATCAATGGAAGCCAACAAGCTCCCTGCTTCCGCTAATTCGCGGTCGCGCTCTGCGCGGGCAACGTCGAGTTCGGCCACCAGGCGACGCTGGATGTCGATCGGCGGGACGGGTATTTCCAGCCGAAGCAGTTCAGGAGTGTTGATACTGTGGACCGTAGCACCGTGTTTGCGGATAAGCGGTAACAAACGCTCTTGATGAACATTGAGAAAATAGGTAAGAAAAAATGGATCAATATCGCTAAGCAAGTGCAATGCTTTAATGTCTTGATTGATGGTTGCAGGAATCTTCAGAACAGCAGTCGGCAGCGAGTGAACAAGGATTCCGCTTCGCACAACGATAACCACTGTTCCAATCGGCAGTAATTCCAAACGAGCAGCCTCTTGCCCCATCTTGGATATTGAAAGTTCCGAGCTTGAGATTTGTGTTTTATCGCCAAAGTCTTTCGGTGAGATCCAAGCAATATTGCCCCCCCAAAACTCCGGGATTGTTGTTGTCGGAGTCCCTCCGCTGCTTGTCCTCACAATCAATTGAAATATATTTTTGGTTGGATAGACCGTAGATCCTGCACCGAGCTGTAAGGCATGATTATAGGCAACGTCAAAACGTCCCCAGAAGCCCCCCCGCCTCACCGCAAAGCAGATCGTCTGCCCTACGAGAGGGGGGGTTAAACGAAAAAAGATTCAGGATCGCGCTTGAAGCCGGCGTATTGACCCAACAGTCGACTGCCAGGAACCACATGACGACGGCGTTCGCTCCACTGACCGGGCTTTTTGCCTTCGCCTTGATTCCAGTCAAAGTACACATCCCAGTCGAACAGGTCGCAGCGCTGTCGTTCGATGCGCTCCTTCTCTGGCACATCGTGCAGTACTTCCACCTCGTAAGTAGTGCGACCAGTAGCATCATAGCCTATGTTCTCGGCCATCGCCATAAAGATGGCTTCATCATCAGAGGCAAGCTCATTCGGATCTCGCTTCTCCAGAAACACAACTGACGATTTGACGCCAGCGCCGAAGTGGGCAAATGCGAACTGCGGCAGGCTGACCACGGCCAGCACCTTGAAGCGCTCCAGAATCCAGTTACGCACCCCTTGCAGGCTGGAAGTGGTGAGAAGCCCATCGGGCAGCACTACTGCGGCCTGTCCGCCTGGCTTCAGGAGTTGCCAGACGCGTTCGCAGTAGATGATTTCGGTCTTGACGCTGGCACGCTGCTTGGTAGCTTTCTTGCCCGCTCTGTGGTCGGAATTCTCGTCTTCTGAATCGTATTCACTTTTGCCGTTATTGCTGACGTAGCGTGAGAGTTCATAAGTGCTAAGGTAGCTATGTAGCTCTTCCTTTACCATTGCGCCAAAAGGCGGATTTGTAGGGATTTTGGAAAAGCCCTTCTTCTCATCCCGCTGACCGCTGGAGATGTCTATGCCGACGATCTTAGCAAAGCCCTCGCTGCGCCTTGCGATCGAGGCGAGGGGTTGCAGTGCATCTTGCCCGAGGATATTGGTGTGGCCGTCGTCGTGCACAATCATGTTCATCTTGGCGACGCGAGCGATCTCTTCGTTGATCTCGATTCCGAAGAGGCGTTTTTCCGCAAAACTATGCCAATAGTCGAAGTGCTCCTTGCTGTCTTCGTCGTAGTACTCAGAGGCTTGGCGGCGTATATGGTCCAATGCATGCAGCAAAAAGCCGCCTGAGCCACAGGCCGGGTCTATCACGGTGTCATCTGCCTTAATACCGAGCATCTGGATAGCGAAAGCGATAATATTACGCGGAGTGAAGTATTGGCCAAAATCGCCCTTAAAAAAGCCATCCATGAACTGCTCGAAAGCCACGCCCTTAGTATCGAGGTCAGTGGCGTTGAGGTTCACGCCCTCCAAATGCAAGACAACATTCTTGAGAGTTATATCGTCGATCTTGATATCTTCATTGAAGACATCTGGCTCCTTCTCGCGTTCCGTTGAATACATATCTTTAATGCGACGGGCCAGCCGTTCGGGTGTTTCGTTGGTTTTAATCTGGAATGCGTAGGGTTTTCCTTTCTTGCGCGGGGCTTTTTCGTCCCGCGTTTTAAGAAAGATTAGCTTGGTCAATTCACCAAAGGCCATCGGTGGCGAGAGGCGCCCGCCGCCCCACAGAGTTTGGTGGCACTTGCGGATGGTCTTGATCAGGTCATCACGGCTAACGGCTGTGATGTCGGGCTTGTGCGAATCCTTGTAGTAATACTTGAACTCTTCCGGCTTGCCGTATTGCACCGGCAGGTCTGCAATAATGTTTGCTTCGCGCTCCAGCACGCCGAATCTGTCTGAGCAGTCGAAGAAGGCGCGGGTGTGACCAGCAATAACACCGACATAAGACGCGCGGAATTTATGGGCGTGACCGTTTCCAAAGGCTTGGTCGATGGCCTGCTTGAACTCGGTATCAGAGATGTCATCACGCTTGCATTCGATGACTGCAAAAGGTTGCATGCGGGTGGCGTCACGGAATACCACGAGATCCGCACGATCCGCTGGCGTGCGATCTGGCACTATGACTTCCACACCGATGCACTCGGGCTTGTATCCGTAACGGTAAATCAGTTCGGCATAGTAAGCGGCGCGAACCTTTTCTTCTGGATCGCTCCACTTTTCGGTCACATTGACCGCAGTATAGCGGATTTTTTCGCTCTTGCCGCTAGTAATGAGTTGCAGGTGGCTTTCGTCAAAGGCGCGTTGCAGGAAGTCTTGGATTGATAAGTTCATAGTCATTCCGTTTTGTCCTCTCCTCGCCTAATTACGAAATGAAAGGCATTTTTTATTATTCGCCGAAATATAAATTGAATCCAGCAACCTTTCTGCATCATCTCAAGCTCCAAACCATTGGGGGCTCTTTGCCTTGTTAAGCCTATCGGGGAAGATTACCATTCCTAAGATGATTTGCCGCCCTAGCCCCGCGCATCCTCTCAGTCCCACGATGAAATATGTTCGGCTACTGCCCCGGTTGTGATGACGAACTGGCCGACATAGGCCCAGGCGAGGGATGTCTGCCTGGACGGCTACCTTGCTGAGCGCGAGCCGGTCCCCTACAAATACGCGCACACCGCCCTCACCTTCGTCTTCTGCTCGCTTCCCTTGAAGGCGATCGCCGTCATGGACGCCTGACCCGTCTTGCAGTTCAGATAATATATGCCCTTGGCTGCCAGATCCAGCAGGTAGCCGCAATTGCTCACGGATCCCCTCATAGAGACCCCGGAGCTGATTCCTATCTTCGTCGTGGTCTCCTTATTCACCTCCGAGCTGGCAGCCGTGGACAGAGTGGCAAATACATCCAGCGCCCCCGCCGCGGCCCTCGTAACCTCCAGCTCCGCCGCATACTCGACCCTCCACCGCCCAATAGGAATCGCCAGAGAACCGCCCTTATTATACCACGTTCCCGCAGCAGGCGACGCCTGAGAGCTGTCCGCTGTCACCAGGCTCTCCACCCTCCATTTGGCCTCATCCAGAGGAAAGCCATAGGGCGCTTTTGCCATCGAGAAATAGGGTTCGATGATTGCAGAATTGGCCAGGTCGTAGTCAGTGCCGCCGTAGAGCTTCAGAGTCGTGCTGGGCGAAGAATAGCCCACGCCGGTTATGATGAAGTACTTAACAGAGCCCTGCTGCAGCCTCACCCTCTGCCCCCTGCAATACTTCCAGGAAAAGTCTCCAGGAATGGCCAGGGTATAGGTGGGGTCGTCCGCCAAAGAAAAAGTCCATTTCTCCTCCACCGCCGAGATCCAGCCGCCATTGTCGGCATCCTCCAGCCTCCTGATCCTCTCCAGGAGGCTCTGCATCTGCTCAGATATCGCTTGCGAATCCATCGTACAGAGTCAACTCCATCACATCGGAATAGAGGGCGCTCTCGAAGGCTTTGTTCAGGATCCTCATGTCATACTGGCCATCGTAAGGTGTCGAGGAGATCGTCACCCTCACGAAATCACCGCATTGCAGAGCGTAGTCAGGCCGGGTCCAGATCTTCAAATAGCGCTCATCGCAGGTCTGGCCTATCATGGCCGAGGTGCACCTGAAAACCTGGTCATAGCTCATGGAGATGTCACTGGTAACGTGCTCCTTCCAGACACCCGCAGTAGGAGAGGAACCACGACCCCAGCGAGCAGGCGGCCAGAAGCGCTTCAATTCTCTGTACTCTCAGAGGCATAGCCTCAATCCAGTTCTTCCAACCCAAACCCTTTTTACCAGCCAGTGCAAACCAAGATCCATGCACGATCACTCGTCGAAAACCGACCTCAGCAAAGAGTCAGTAAATCACCTCCTGCATCACTGGATTGAGCACAATGAGAGCCACAGCACCTCGTTCAGGGACAGAGCCGCCCAGATCGCCAAGGTGAGCGAGCTTGCGGCGTCCGATATCGAGGAAGCGGCAAAGCTCATGGACCAGTGCACAGAAATGCTCAAGAAGGCAATGAAGGACCTCTAAGACACGGAGAGACAAAAGATGGAATTGGTTTACGTTTACCCCATGGAAAGCAGCAAAGACATGACGAAGATGCTCGATGAAGAATTCTGGAAGCGCCTCGGGCCCACAGTTCGGGAGTGCAAGGCCATGGGTCTCGACAAATCCGGCATGTGTCTCTACATTAAGGCCAAAGATGAGCTGGTGCTGGAAGCCCGGAAGCTGCTCGCCGAGACGGCTGCGAAGGAGCTGACAGGCGAAGACGGCGAAAAGCTGCTGAAAGCCTTCCGGGACGAGGCAGAGGCAGCAGAAGCCGGCATGGGTGCGATGTTCGGCTAGATGAACCTCTCGAACCGCTCTTTGCCAACTTTGCAGATTGGGCAGACCTCAGGAGGAGCATTCCTGGCACAGAGGTAGCCGCAGACGTTGCACCTCCAGACAGGCAGCGAGAGCCTGAATGCGGCCTTTGCGATATCGCCTGCCAGGGCTTCCCTCTCGCTTTCGTCTGCCATCAAGGCCTTTTTCTTCTGTCGCAGCTTATCCCTCTCCTCCTGCGGCAGCCTTCTCTCAGGAATGGATGATAGCTCTTGCTTGCCGGAGAGCACCGCCTTTGAGACATAAAGCGCGCAGTAGCAGGAGCCAAATTCAGTCACATCTGCATCTCGATAGTCGCAGGGGCAGATGAGATCCAGGTCCTCGGATTTATCGCCGGAGGCCAGACGACATGGACAGGCCCGGTAACCGTAACGCTTCTCGTTTATAAGCAGGCCTTTTGCGAGACCTCTAACAAAATCTGCATCAGGGTTAAGGTTGTATCCGCCCTGTCTGGCATACCTGTCCAGGCGAGAGCACAATTCATCAACCTCTGCGAGAGAGGGCTCGGCGAATTCCTCTTCCATCAGCCCAGCGCCTCCTGGGTCTCTTTCTCCTTCAGGCCGACAATGCATTTCTCGCCTATGATCAGCGTTGGAAAGGACATGCTGGGATTGTATTTTTTGACCTCGGCTATTGCCTCAGACCGTTGCTCGCCCTTCAATAGATCCACATAAATGAAGTCGAAGGCCACACCCATTGATGACAGGAGTTCCTTGGTCTTCTTGCACCAGATGCAGGTGCTCAGGGCAAAGAGCCTGATTCTGCCCCTGTCCTTTCCAGCCACATGTTCGAAGTTCATGATAATCACCGAATGCGAGATAATAGGCTGTATGGCGATAAATAGCTGCTCACTGGTAGAGAATTATTGTGTCGAAATCGAGGAAATAATAAAATAGGATGCCAATACATACCTATGGTGACTATGAAGCTGAAGATCAAGATTGTCGGACCTATGGTCCATGACGTGGGCTACAGAGTATTTCTGCTCAAACATGCCATGAACATGGCCCTGCCAGGCCTTTCAATTTATAACTGGGACGAGGATGGCCAAGAAGAGGTAATAGCCCTGGTTGATGGAGATGAGGCCCGGATTAAAGCCTTCCTAAAGACAATTGAGAAGAATAAGCCGGAGCTGGCGGAAGTCTCGGATGTGACACACGAGCCATACGACGGCGATGTTGGGCGAACCAGTGAGGTGGCCATGTTTTGCTCATTTGTTCAATTGGATAAGGCTATCCCGCTGCTTCTCGATATGAGTGATGATATCAAAGAGATGAAGGGTGACATGAAAGCGGTGCGTAAAACCACAGACGCGACGCTGGAAGAAATCAAAGGCATGAGAGAAGATATCCAGCCAGGATACGGAATGACTCTTAGACAGGTACAGTCAGATATCCGGGCCATAAAAGAACAGCTAGGGATGATCTGAGCTGACCAGATGCTCTGATGGATGCTCATCCTCAAGAGCGATGCCTTTTAGACCTGACAGGCTCAAGCCTAAATTATGATTTTAAAAATTGTTCTTATGGCCCTCGTTCTGGTCGCCGCCGCCCAAGCGGCTTTTGCTCAGGACTATCTATCAGGAATTGTCACCCACGTTGTGGATGGGGACTCGTTCAATGTAGAGGGGTTCGGTCAGGTCTCTCTTGCCCAGGTCAACAGCCCGGAGATGGGGACCATCGAGGGAGTTCATGCCCGAGAGTACAGCATGGAGCAGCTTCTCAACGCAGTGGTATTCCTGGATAAAGACGACCTGGCCGGCACCTATGAAGACGGAGGCATTCCCTGCCTGGTCTATCTCTCAGGATCCGGCGGAAAGCCGAATCTCAACAGAAACTTCAACAAAATGATAGTCGATGCAGGATATGCAGCCATCAAGAAAAGCACGCCTAGCGAATTCGACCCTGCCCTCTGGTAATCTGGCGGCAAGCTGCTGGTGGCTGATGCAGTGATGCAGCCGATAGATTGCTATTTCACTGTGGACCATCGCTCTTGGAGATGGTGGTGAGCCTCTCTACTCCACCCGTCTCCTCGATGAACTCCGCCACCGATCTCGGCACAAGTCTCTTCCAGTCCCCTTTCTCGGTCATCAGCTTTCTAATGGTCGTCCCTGAGTAAAGATCCCTCTGATACATTGGCGGGTTTCGGATCTCAATTCCGGCCTCAGAGATCAGCCTGACAACCAGAGGATTATTAGAATAAACCGCCTCAAACCTCGGAACCATGGATTGAAGATGAGAGACCCACACAGAATTGCGTTGAATATCCTGCAACGGCGTGACGTAACAGTGCTCTCGTAAAGAGCATTCGCTTAAAGCCGCATAGATCATCTCCATCCTCTCCCCGCCTGTGAAGGGATTCTCAGGAGTATGGCTCTCCTGGGCGCTGCCAATCACTATCACTATGTCGTCCACCTCCTGAGCAATCTTCTCCAGGACCGCCTGATGGCCCAGATGATATGGCTGGAAGCGCCCGATGTACAGAGCACGCATTGCCTTTGAAATCCTTTTTTCCAATCGCTTACAGAATTCTTTATTCAATCCCTTACTTGCCTATGACCTGCTTTCCAATCAGCTTGATGGCATTCTCCTTGTTTGGCCCGATGGGCGAGCCTACAACAATCTGGGTGACTCCTGTTTTGAGAAGCTCATCAACCCGCGCCCGGCAGTCCGCAGGTGCACCTGAGACAGAAAATGCTTCGGTCATCTTTGATGTCACGCAAGTCATGGCTGCCTTGAAGTCGTATCTGGCAATGGCGTCAGTTATGGCCTTGGCCTCGTCCTTGCCAATCCCGTGCCTCTCAAGCACGTTTTCCGGAGAGCCGGCCACAATGAAAGCCACCACTATCTTGGAGGCATTGACTGCCTTGGCCGGGTCTTTGTCGGCGCTGAAGCTGGCATAAGCGCAGACCTGCACGTCATCCGGATTTCTGCCAGCCGTCTCTGCGCCCTGCCGAATCATGGGCACAGCGAACTTGAAGTCATCAGGATGAGAGGCATTGATCAGCACGCCGTCAGCGATAGCTCCGGCAAGCTCCAGCATCTTCGGGCCTTGGGCGCCGATGAAAATGGGGATCTTCTTGGTGGAAAAGGCCATCTGCGCTCCCTTGAAGCCCGCCTGGTTGACCTGCTCCTTAGCGAGAAATGCCCGGATGGCCAGAATCGAATCCTTGACCCTAGTGAGCGGCTTGTCCCAGGCTATTCCCATCTTGTCGAATGTGGCCTTATCTCCAGGACCTATGCCAAGGATTGCCCGTCCTCCGGAAAGCTCGTTTATGGAGGCGATGGACGAGGCTATGATGGCCGTATTTCTTGTATATGGGTTGGTGACTCCGGTTCCAAGAGAAACCTTGTTTGTCATCATGGATAGCACGGCAAGAGTGGTCCAGACATCTCTGTTATTATAATGATCTGTGATCCAAATATTGGAGAATCCTGAATCCTCTGCCAGCTTTGCCATGTAGCCTATCTTGTAGACCGATTCATCGGGCACAAACTCTATTCCAAACAACTTAAATCTCCTCCAGCTCGATGCGGTCCCCGGCCTTGAGGCGAAACGCCTCGGCAGCACTTCCCAGGTTGACCGCAATTTCTGCAAAGCCATGGCTGCCCAGAGTTATAAGTGGTTCGATCCTGCGCGCCTCTGCATAGGTCGCTGCTCGCTTCAGCTTAATTCCTAACAGGCTCACAGGAAAACTCGGAACCCTGCGCATGTTCAGGATGAGGTTGCCGAAGTGATCCACATAGATGACTGTGGCTATTATCCCTTTCTCGGTCTTCCTGGCCTCGCCAAAATTCATGTCTTTGGGTCGAACTTGCGGTCCGATGGCAGCAGGGCTCTTTCCCGATGCCAGCATAGCTGTGATGGGTGCAAAGATGTCTCTGCCGTGAAATGTGCTGGAGACTGATGCCGCTGTAGCGGCCAAGCCTGCTGGACCCATGTTCAAGCCCATGACCTCTGCAGACATGACGATCTTGTAAGCCGCTGGCGGCATTCCTGGGACGCACAGGCTCTTTGCAGCAGGCAGGAGCAGGCCGTTGTCGGGTCCCACAAAGGTCTGACCACCGCTTTCAACCACGAGCCCGAGCCGATCTGTGCCCACGCCCGGATCGATAACTGCCAGGTGAATGGTGCCTGCAGGAAAATAGCGGGCGGAGGATAACAGTGCAAAGGCACCCGCACGCACATCCTGGGGCGGGATGTCGTTGGCTATGTCAACGAACACCACGTCGCTGGCCTTCTCCCCCAGACGAGAGAGAATCACTCCTTTCATTTGGGCCGGGTAGAAGGAGCCAAAGTCGGTGAGCAGCGTTATGATCTTCATTCTGTTACTTGTCTATCTGCCGCTCATTCTTCACCTGGCTTCTCCAGGCGTTCCGATACGACGAGCCCTCTTTTCTCAAGCTCTTTCATAAAGAAGCTGTAGGCATCATCCTTGATGGCGTCTTCGGCAGCTACGATTCCGCGCTCCTTGATCGCCCCGTTAGCAAGTTGCCTGGCTGCAACTGCCGAGCAGGAGGCTGTCACCCTGGCCATAGCCGATATTCCGTTTTCTCTGTCCGGCTCAATCCACATGAAGCAGTCAGCCCTTCCAACTCTGCCCCAGGCGGTGTTCCACATGACGCAGACATCCTCGTCTCCTGGCAGTGGAGCGAGCTTCGGCTCGATGATGCGCAAAGTCAGGTCTCGAGGCGAGATCATCCCGCCATCAAAGCTGATGGGCTCAATATCCAGAAGGCCGCAATCCTTGAGGGCATCAATGGCCTGCCAGTGTCCAGGCCAGCGAATGGTCTTCTCAGAGAAGCTCTTGAGATCTTTTCTAGTGAATAGGAAGCTAGGCATTCCTGGGGTAATGGCGCACTCCAGCATTTCATCCTGCCCGCATTCCCTGAACCGGAAGCTCTCCCGCCCAGATGTGGCTTTAACCTCTGCAATTTGGCCGTCCTCTATGATTCTCACATCAACCATGTACTCCCGCAAGACATGCTCGAAGGACCAGGTGATCATATACTTCAGAGGATGACGCGCTGCAGAATTCCTGCTGGGGATGCCGCCTACCCGGGCCACAGCTCTATCAGCTTGCACCTTCCTGACGGCCTCGGCGAGAGTCACATTGGAGAGACCCGGAGCAAACCCCATGCCATCAAGAAGTGTGATGCCACAGTCCAGCGCTCTTTTGTGCAGCGACTCGCCATACTCGTCCAGACTCATTCCAGCCGGAACCTCCAGGCCCTCTATCTCGTAGGGATCCGGCCTTCGGTGGTACTCCTCTAGGATATCCACAACATTCAGGCCTGCGCCGATGGCCGTCTCGACAGTCTTATAGCTGCTGCGTCTGTCCGGAAGGGCAATGATGCCAACATCGTACTCCTTCATCAGCGCCCGGGACTTGCGGGCATCAGAGATATCCAGGACATGGGACACCACCTTATCGCTTCCGATCCACTGACTGGTTTTGTCGAGTGAAGTCCGGCTTCTGCCTGCGATTCCTACCTCATCTGCGCCACCACGTCGGGCCAGGTCCCAGGCTACAGCCGAGCCTATCCGGCCTGTGCCGCCAAAGACAAGAAATTTCATTCTGAGATCATCCAAGCTGAGGATATCAACTGCAAAGCAATTAAAGACTTGCCGTCAGAGTCTGCCGAGTGTTCTGGAAAAAATATTTAGCTCGCAAGAGATCCGGTTAAATTGAGAGTCACACTTTTGAAGGTAACTGACTTGTTTTCTTTGGCCTTTGGTTCTGCTGAGCTACTGGTAATCCCTTTAATTTTAATGGATATCGGAACCTCTTTGCGGAGCTTTTTATCATCGGTTTCAATTATTATGGCTCCTTTGTATTCGCCATTTCTTAAGGCCATGGATGGATCGATTTCTACGGATACAAATTCAGTTTCGCCGCTTTTGATCTTTGGACTATAGCTTAACAAGACTAATACAGTTCCATTGTGCACCATACTCGATTTTATTGAATCTAAAATTTTTAGATCATCATGAATTGTTGCATTATTATCCATAGAACTTGTTGTGTTGTTCATACGTTCAGTATATATCGAAATATTCTTAAAAATTGAAGGTAGATCTGATACGCCATTACCAAGATAGTTTATACTCTCCTTAAGATCTGTTACGGCCATGCGGATTGATGTTGCATTTTTTTTGTCAATATCGTCGGTTGCTTCCATATTCGATACGTCTGCTAATATACTGCGGGTTCTGGCATTTAATTGATCTACCAGCAATCGTGTATCTTTTATATTATTGCCATCCGCAGTGATATTAAGTGCTGTTATATCTTTGCCGACATTTTTTATAGAAATCGTTTTAATTGATTCGTTAACACCACTGGGGAATGTGAACGTTTCATTAATCACGTCTGGTTCAACAATGACGTGTATTGGACTAGATGAAAAAAAGAAGACAGAAATAACCAAGGAAATGACGAAGATCATGATTAAATGAAACTCAGCATTCCTTTCTAGACAAATATTATTTTTTTTATCCCCTTTACAGTATGAGAGATAAAGGAAAGAAGCTATTAATAAAACGACGATTAGCGAATAAGATACATTAAAGTCGTATAGATAATTGATGATTATTAAAACTAGATACGAAAAAACGGATAACGCTCTGAAGCAATCTGAGGATATCATTGAACGCCTCCGTTGGTTTTTTTGACCTGCTTTTGATCAACTTCAATAGGTAGTTTGCCTTTGATATTCCATGTCAACTTTCCATCTAAGTCAATGGATTGCCCGCCATCTATATTTGGACTTCCTGTATTCGCTTTTATATATCCAAACATGACTGAATTCACAACTTTTGCATAGGCTTTATAACTGGAATAACTGCAATATAAGCAGATCCAAGCAAAGGAGAACGAGATAAAACCCAACAACGCAGACCAATTCCAGGTAACTTCAAACGTTTCTAACAAAAAATATGGAGCAATCAATGAGAATGGTATTAGCGATAGAAATGTGTTGGAATAAAATTCGGAATAACTATAGTAATCATCTATAAAGAAGTTATTTAAGTCTGTAACTTTGCTCTCGATTGCCTTGAATGAATAATGGCGCGTAAGGCCAATCTTCAATATGGGACATTCATCACTGTTATTATTACCGCATTCACTACAGGTCTTCTTCTCGGCCTCTATTGTGTCGCATAATTTACTGGTAGGCAGTAGCCCTCCGCATTTCTTCATCCATTGATACTTAACGTACTCTGTCTCTTTATAGCCATGCATATTATCGAAGAACAAATCTTCAATCACATTATGATGTATTCCATCTATGATTATTCCAAGAATGGTGCCAATGATCAAAATTAATCCGATAAAAGAGACCAGATTACTTATGCTGCTTACTACAAGAGATGTAAGCTCCAGCGGGCTTAGTATATCCATGAACATAAACAGTGTTATTGCAGAAAAGAATCCAGGAAACGTATGAGACATTATATGCTGGAACTTCACCGGCAAATCAATATCGGATGTCATCTAACTCCACCCAAGCAGCAGACATTATAATAACTGCTTATTTACATCTTAATTCACATAATCTATTTTCGTGATGTATATTTTTGCTATAAATAGTTAATCCTCTGTCTAAAAATTATTAAAAATTATATTAATACCATTTCAATATATTTAGTTGCACTGTGACAATTCTGCCACATCGCCCTAACTAATTCAGCAAACGTTATCACATATCGATTATTTTCAAATCTCCGGATCTTTCCAGCTTAATCTCTTTATTGTCGTTATATTCCCAAAGAACACCGTTTACCTGAATTCGGTCCCCCAAACTCACCCTTCTTAAAATCTCCTCTGCCCCCGAATCGCGAGGAATAAACACAGGCAGTGGTGTCGAATCGAGTTCTATGATGAGATTGTCCCCACTCTTTGTGGGATTCATCTCCATCACCAGCCCCTCGACAGAAATGAGCCCTTCATTATCCGTGGACGCAATGCCCTCTTGAAGGTTATCCCCTGAATCAAAAGCCCAAAAAGCGACCGCTAAGGACCCTAATGCCATGAGGAGCAGCACAACTGCCGTCTTCTCCTCCTTTTGCATTCTCATGATTTCAGATCCTGCGAGATTATCCCAAGGTCGCTTTAAGCAGGCCTTGCGCGATCATGTAAAAATAGTCTAAAAGTATAATATTACTTCTTGGCTTCCGGCTTGGCACCGTAGTACTGCTGCCAGCCCTTCTCAAGGTTCTCCAGGCAGATGTCGCACACGCCCTTGTATGCGCCCTCAGGGTAGCTGAGGTTGTGGACTGGGGCTTTTATGGGAAAGAGCAGCGGTCGAGCACGGGTACATAGTTCGCAATCAGCCATATGGATTCATCTCCTATTGTTAGATGGATAGAGGTTCTTATTGTTGAACTTTTCCGTTGGCTAACTCTGCGCTGTATTCAACTTGTTGCCCAAGGAGTCCCCCCTTCTGGTTGGGGAGGAATTGGGCTCTCCCGTAAGTTATTTACGCTCACAAATCCATCCACTGATGTCCATTATATGAGATTGGGCAACCGATCTAGGTGATAGGATGACAGATGGACCTCTTCTCCCGTACCTGGGGTGCCAGCACGCGAATATGTGCCACAGTGTAGTCAGCATGAAGATATCAATTATTCCTCTGCTCCGTACTCCTTCATTCCCCGCACCATCTGCGCCAGCTCCTCCACCAGCGCTGGAGTAACGTCCTTCAGATTCACCCTTCGCACAACGTTTGTGACATCTATGTCTGCCATCGAGATCTTAGCAAGACTGCTGTGCTTGAAGCCCTCGACTACAACGTAGTCCATCCCCTCAGCCTCAAGATCTGACAATGCGGATTCGAGGTCGCCTCGCTCTCGCTTAACTATGAGCCGTTCCTCTCCAAGACCCACAACCATATCCGCTCCGGCATCGAAGTGGCGCTTGGTGTCGCCCTGATCCACGTGGTGAGAGACCATGTTCTTGACGGTGCCCACTCGACCATATTTGGAAAGGGCTGCTACAAGCGCACAGACCAAAGTGGTCTTGCCGGTTTTCTTGGTCCCAACTACTAAAATTACCTTCATGTCTCGAAAGTTTCCTCCACATCTCATGCCCGGAGAAGCTCTATCAGGAACTGTGTAAATCCCATCAGATCGGATACCCGGACGTTTTCGTTCAATCCATGAATGTTGGCCTCAAGCTGCCGTCCTACTCCGAAGACGCAAGTAGGGATGCCGGTCTTCTCAGTGGCATAGGCTTGATCGAGGCTGCCCTGCGCTCCGGAGAGACGGGGGTAGAATCCCATGCCCTTCTGCACAGCGTCTCTGACCTCAGCGACCCAGGCATGATCCGGATTGACACTCATTGGCGGATAGCCAGGATAGAACTTCAGATCGTATTCTACATCGAGTGGCTTTAGAGCCCTTTCGATCTCTGCCATTGCCTCATCCATGCTCTCCTCAGGTATGACCCGCCGATCGCCTCGCAGGGTGCACCTGTCCGGCACTATGTTCTCCTTGATGCCGCCGTTGATCATAGTGATATTCAATATGGGCATGACGTTCTTCTTGCCCAGTGCCTCTAATGCTGTGCTGGCGGATAGCTTTGATCTCCTGGTCTGAACCACCTTCTTGAGGGCCATGAGGGCCTCCATGACGGGGATTGATCTCTCCACGGCATTGATGCCAAGGAAGCTTGAGCCGCTATGCGCAGACCTGCCGCGCACCACCACATCCCAGGTTATGATGCCATTGCTGCCTATGACCACATCATCGCAAAAGCCGTCCATGCAGAGCATCAGGTCTCCTTTGACCTGCCCCAGATCTGTGAGATAACACAGCCCGGAGTATCCGCCGACCTCCTCGTCTGTTGTCAGGAGAACTGAGAGGTTGTACTTGGGACGGTCCTTCTCTAAGAGGACCTTTAATGCGGCTATGAGTGCTGCAATCGATCCTTTGCAGTCTGAGACGCCTCGGCCATAGACCCGTCCGCCCCTCTGCACAATCTGGAAGGGATCTGAGTCCCAGGCGCCCTCTGCGGGCACCACATCCAGATGCGCATAGATGACCAGTGTCTTCTTTGCCCCAACAGATAGGTCGGCCCGCAGGTTGATGCGGTCGCCTACAAGCCTGCTGTCTGAGCATCGAGCGGAAAAGACCTCCTGGGGCATTATCATCTTCTGGGTGGCAAATCCCATCTCTTTGAAGAGCGGAACCAGCCAGTCCACAATCTCCTCATAATTGTTTCCGGGAGGGGCAACAGTCGGAAAGCTGATGATTTTTTTTAACAGATCCAAGAGGTACTCTTTATCGGGCGAGAGGATTTCTTCTGGCATGAATACCAATAAAGCCATGAGGCCTATTAAATGCTTTTGAGGTCCGACAAGCTGAAAAACCGCAACAAAACAAAAAGGTATTGGGCAACAGGGCTATTGAGCCACGAGGCTAACGATGATGATGGTTATTATGCCGATCGCTATCATTTGGATGCCGGAGATGATCGGCTTCTCGTCGCTGATCCTGGCCAAGAACACACCCAGGGTGAACAAAACGACCAGGCCCAGGATAAGCGAGCCATAAAATGCCCAGGACATGCTGATATTCGGCACAAAAAAGTAGGGCATGACCAAAATGGCTGCGCTCAGTGCCGGGCTTATGCCGTCAACAATTGCGATAATGACGGACGCGAACTCTGTGGCTCTTGCATAGTGTGTGTTGTCCAGGTTTTTGAGCATGGCCGTCTCAAGCTTTTTCAGATCCCTTTTTCTCTCCGCCCGCTCAGCAAGAAAGGCACCGCTGATGCCCGAGATGCCCATAGCCAGGCTGCCGGCAATGCCTGCGGTGATTATGATATGAGGATCGGAGACACCTGAGAAGTGCGCTCCGATGACCACGCCCATAATAGTAAGAGCACCATCGAAGGCATTCATGACGAAAAGACGCCTGGCTATCTCTTGGGCTTTGGTGGTCTCCAGGTACTTGCGATAAAGGGCTATTCTTTTGCGCATTGAAGGATCCGTCGCATGGATTGGGCCATTGATGACATCATTTTTTCGTTGCTTGGTTTTTTTAATATAATTTATATGATCAGGCTCTTTCCAGTCATCGCAAGGGGCTGATCGATATGCAGGAGTTGCAGTGCCGTTGGGGCGATGTCAGCCAAAATTCCGTCGTCACGCAACATGTACTTCTTTCGTCCATCACATCCATTTCCGCCGTTGATTATCAGAGAGAATGGCACGGGATTGGTGGTATGAGCCGTATGGGGCTGGCCGGTGGTCTCATCTCTCATCTTCTCGGCATTTCCGTGGTCGGCAGTGAGAAGCACTGCTCCGCCTTTCTCCAGGATCGAATCTACCACCGCGCCCACGCAGCCATCCACAGTCTCCACTGCCTTGACTGCCGCATCGAATATCCCTGTGTGACCAACCATGTCCGGGTTTGCAAAGTTGAGGACGATCAGATCATACCTTTCAGAGTTCACGCGGGCGATCACCTCATCTCGAACCAGGAGAGCGCTCATCTCAGGCTGAAGATCGTAGGTGGCAACCTTTGGGGAAGCGATGAGGCAGCGGTCCTCTCCGGGATTTGGCGTCTCCTTTCCGCCGTTAAAGAAGTATGTGACATGGGCATACTTCTCGGTCTCGGCTATCCGCAGTTGTTGCAGGCCTGCCCGGCTGATGACCTGGCCCAGGGTGTCGTCCAGGTTTTGAGCAGCGAAGGCGACGGGCACGTTTAAAGAGGCATCGTACTGGGTCATGCAGGTGTAGTGGACTGTTATTGGATTGGCTGCAAACTCCGAGAAGCTCCTGTCAACAAAGGCCCTGGTGATCTCTCTGGCTCTGTCTGGACGGAAGTTGAAGAATATGATGCTGTCGTCCTCCTGGATGAGTCCTGTACCATCCACAACAGTGGGCTGTAGAAATTCGTCGTTCTCGCCTCGGTTGTATCCGTTCTCCACAGCCTCGCGGGCCGTCCGGGCAGAAAGGCCCTGGCCTTCTGTCAAGCAGCGGTAGGACTTCTCAACCCTCTCCCAGCGTCGATCCCGGTCCATGGTGTAGTAGCGACCGCAGACCGTTGCCACCTGGCCAACGCCGATCTTCGAGATCTTGTCATCCAGCTCCGAAAAATAGGTGAGGGCGCTTCTTGGCGGCACGTCCCGTCCGTCCAAGATAGCGTGGATGTAGACCCTGTCAAGTCCCAAACTGGCCGCCAATTCGAGGAGGGCATAAAGGTGTGTAATGTGGCTGTGCACTCCGCCGTCTGACAAGAGTCCCATCAGGTGCAGCCTGGAGCCTTTTGCTGCCTGCATGGCCGCAATCAGCACTTCGTTTTTGGCAAACGTCCCATCTTCAACTGCCAGGCTGATTCTTGTGTAATCCTGGTAGACGATCCTGCCTCCGCCGATGTTGAGATGCCCTACCTCGGAGTTACCCATCTGGCCGCGTGGCAGGCCGACGGCGAGGCCCGAGGCTGAGAGAGTCGTAGTAGGATAATTCTTCCAGAATCTGTCCAGGTTGGGCTTTTTTGCCTTGGCGATGGCATTGCCTTCTTCTATGGGGCTGATGCCAAAGCCGTCCATGATTATGATAGCTAAAGGCTTCATCTCAGAAGAACAGATGGTTGTCGCAAATATATTATATCTTTTCCTGAAAACCTTCTTGGCCTATGAGCGGAACGAAGATCACGCCCATCTTCCTCTCGACTGAAATTCCATTTTTCTTAGTTACCAGATAAAGCTCCTGGTAGTCCTGGCCAACAGGAAGGACCATCTTGCCGCCCACTTTGAGCTGCTCTTTGAGAGGATCAGGTACACTGGGCGCGGCTGCAGCTACATTTATGCGGTCGTAGGGAGCATGCTCCGGCAGCCCGAGGCTTCCATCGGCCTCGATCACTGTTACATTCTCTATGCCTGCTTTCTCCAGGTTCTCGCGGGCCCAGGATGCCAGTTCTGCGATGCGCTCCACTGAATAAACGTGGCCTTTGGGACCAACCATTTCAGCCATGACTGCTGCATGGTAGCCGCTGCCGCCGCCAACTTCCAGGACTGTCATCCCTGGGTGCAGGTCGAGAAGATAGCACATTATCGCCACCATGTGTGGTGCGGAGATAGTCTGGTTGAGGCCGATTGAAAGGGGCGTGTCATCGTATGCCCGGCTCTTCTGGGACTCCGGGACGAATAGCTCTCTTTTGACATGGGACATGGCGGACAATACCGAATCGCTTGCGCTGCCGGAAAGGCCCATCCTCTCGCGCAGGATGTTTATGAGCTTCTGTCTTTCTAAATCTCTATCCAATATCCCGACCCCAAATGCGCTGGATGTCTTTGGCCGCGGCCCCGTCGGCAAAGCCCTCGCCTCTCAGCTTGATCTTGACGATCTCGAATCGCAATCCCTGTTCTTTTCTGGCGTCGCCAATATTGAAGAGTTCATCTCCGGATGTGCTGATTTTGATCGAGCGGGTCTTGCCGTTTCGGTAGACGGAGATCTTGACAGGCACCTGGTCAGTTGCACGGGCCCAGACGGTCTTCACCAAGTTCGCGGGAGCGCTTTGCACCCTCTTGTCAGTCTCAAGGGATGAGATCTGGGTCATCACAACCTCTTTAGCCGGATCGTCGACCAGGAGCTCGTCGCCAACTTTCAGAACATCTTTTGCAGGGTATTTGATGAAGTAGGGCTCCGACTGACGGTCGCTGCTCACTATCACCTTCAAGTTAACGAGTCGCTCTCTCTCCACCTGAACGGAATGGACTGTATCGCACTCCTCGCAACGCACTAAGTTCTCCTGTCCGGATTTTATCAAGATATGATCTGTATCGGCACCGCATGTTGGACAGAAGATCTGATCATCAAGCATAGGTGATTATTATTCGGCAGAGTATTTAAAGCATGCATCAAGTAGGTGCGTCAGGAGGCCTTCCTTTTCGAGGATGAATTAGTGGGATGAATTTCAACAAGGGAAAAATTTTTTAATGAAGATGTTTTATCTATACATATGAAAGAAGTTGATAGTGACATCTGCATCTCAGCCGAGCCTGGAACTGAGGAATGTTGCAGCATTGCCGAGAGCATGATTGAGGAGATCAATCAAAGAGCTCTGCCCAAAAAAGCAACCGGGCCATCATTTGGGACAAGGAATAAGGGCTCTTTCAGGAAGAGGCTTCTCCGCCAGATCAGAGAGGCCAGAAAGCTGGCGATGATATGAGCTGCGACTTATTCTGGATTCATTTTATTTCTGGGCGCAAAATCTGGGGAATATATCAGAAATAAACTCTCACAGAGATGAATTCAAATTAAGAAAAACTATATTAATTATGTCAAGATCGTTTTTATTTGCACGAAAACTATTTATATTAATCTAGTTACTAATTTATTGTGGACTCTGACTCTAAAACCTGCTCGATCCCCAAATCTTGCTCTGAGGTAGAGGTGGACCTCAAGAGGCTTGACCGCATGCTTCAGGCTGCCCACCGAAGCTCCATTGAGGTCAAGGACAGCTATGACTTTTACGTCTTAGCCTTAAAGGAGTTTAACAAGGACAACCTCATCGAGGCGTTCCTGGATTGCGATCGGGCAAGGTACGAGCTGACTTCAGCTATCAACGAGGCCAAGATAAAGATCAAAGGCTCGCGGTTTCACAGCCTGCGCACCCTATCTTACTTCTTCAAGCTCTATGGACTTTATGCTGTGATCTTTGCCATCTTTGCGGTTGCCCTGTTCAGCATCCTCATCTACCGATTCTCAGATGTCACAGTTCTTGGCGTGCCTCTGTGGTCCTCGTTCTTCGCGGGCCTGGGCTCCTCCGCCCAGATACTGACAGGCATTGCAGACGACCTGCGGCGTTATGGCCTGGCATCGCGCTACAAGAGGCTGTGGTACATGGCCATTCCGCTTCTCGCCATGATCTTCGGCTACATGGCCTACCTGGTCTTCGGGTCAGGATTTATAGCGCTGAACGACAGCTCCGAGAGCCGGCAGTTTTCGATAATGTTTATCTGCTTTCTGACCGGATTTCTGACCAAGTGGCTGATAGGCAGGCTGTCGCGGATGTCGAGGGATATTTAACAGTTTTTAGCACGGCACAGCCACGTAGATGTTGTGCTTGTTGCTGACGACCTGCACCCGCACGCTGCCCTGCTCGACCGGGCAGTCCAAGACCGACACAACTCGGTTTTTGGCGACTCCCAGCATTTCACCCTTCACCCAGCCGGGAGCCTTGATCTCAACCCATGTCTTCTCCTTCTTCTCAAGGACCGTCGGGATCATGGGCCTTCTGACTATGGCAAAGTCCTGGGGCTTGAGCCGCAGCGGCAGGCCAAACTCCTTTTCCCATTCGGCAATGCTGCGATTGTAAAACTGCCACCAGTTCTGGGCCTTGACCTTGCCCGGACTTCGCCCCAGCCTGTAGTGCTCGAACTTCTGAATTCCGAGCATCGGCCACCTCTTCCCGGCACCGATCTCCTGGGCGAAGCGGATGATCTCCGGCATGTCCGGGTCGTTGATGCCCGGAATCAAAACCGGCGCGACAAGAAGATCGATGCTGCTCTTGGCGATGTACCTTGCAGTCTGCATAATCTTCTCGATGTCAAACCGGGGCACGCCTGCCAGGAAGGCCGCCTTTTCCGGCTCCAGTGAGTGGATTGAGAGGTTGATTCTGTCGAGGCCCGCCTCCGCGAGAGCGCCGATCTTCCCCTCATCAAGCAGAGTGCCGTTGCTCTGCATGGAGACGACGCTGACCTCATGGATCTCTTTGAGCTGGCGCACCAGCTCGACGATATCCGGATAGATCATGGGCTCGCCTGGCGAGTCGATGTGGCACTCCACCCCAGGTCCCTTGAATGGGGCTATCTCCTCCACAGCTTCCATCAGATAGTCCAGCTCCACCTGGTAGTCGGTGATCCTCGAGCGGGAGTGCGGGCCAGCATCCACTGAACAGAAGGGGCAGCTCAGGTTGCAGCCGCAGCTTGGCCTGATTTGCAAGAGGCTGCTGCCGCGGTCCACAACTCCGAAATAGAGGCATCCCATGAGGGGGATATCCGACTGGCGGGTAATATGAAAGAGAGACATTTGAGTTCCTTTGTGTAGCTCTTGACCACTCTCTCTGCTTTTAATCTATCCTTTTGCCTGGGTGCCGGAGGGATTCAATCTTTCCGCTCTGCATTCCCAATCCCGCGAGATAAACTTAATATCTGGTTGCGTTGACTGGTAGCAAGCAGAATCGAATGATTGCCAGGTGGGTCCAATGATAGCCAGAAGAGCAGAGGAGATAGCACCGTTCATAGTCATGGATGTCTTGGAGAAAGCGCGGGAGATGGAGCGCCAGGGGATTGACATAATCCATCTGGAGATGGGTGAGCCTGACTTCGATGTACCGCCAGCAGTAAAAGAGGCCACCTGCCGTGCACTGGATGAGGGGCTCACTCATTACACCCATAGCCTCGGCGACCTGGATCTGCGTGAAGCCATTTGCGAGCATTACCAGGAGTCCTATGGCGTTCTCGTCAAGCCTGAGCAGGTGGTTGTAACCTCCGGGACCTCCCCGGCCATGATGCTGGTCTTTGCAGCCCTCCTGGAGAGAGGCCAGGAGGTCATAATCTCCGACCCGGGCTACGCATGCTACCCGAATTTCATAAGTTTCCTGGGAGGAGTTGCCGCAAGGGTTCCCGTTTACGAAAAGGACGGCTTCCAGTTCCGACCTCGGGCAATTCAAGAGAGGATCAACCGGAAGACAAAGGCAATTCTCATCAACTCGCCGTCAAATCCGACAGGAAACCTTCTGTCCGGGGCTACAATGCGGGATATAGCCGAGTGCTCGCCCTACATTATCTCTGATGAGATCTATCATGGTCTGGTCTACGAGGGAGAAGAGCACTCAATGCTCGAGTTTTCCGATCGCGTCTTTGTCCTGAACGGCTTTTCAAAGCTCTATGCAATGACCGGCTATCGCCTTGGCTATCTCATCGCCCCTGAGAGGTTCGTCCGGCCCATCCAGAAGATGCAGCAGAACTTCTTCATCTGCGCTGGTTCTCTGGCCCAGAGGGCAGGAATTGCAGCCTTGAGGGAGACCCGTTCAGAGGTACAGGAGATGAAGAGGATCTACAACCAGCGGCGGAAGTTCATGATCAAGAGGCTGAAGGAGATTGGCTTTTCCATCACAGTGGAGCCGACCGGGGCTTTTTATGTCTTTGCCAATGCGCGGTCGTTTTCGGGCGACTCCTACCGGCTGGCCTTCGATATCCTGGACAATGCGCATGTTGGGGTGGCTCCTGGAATTGATTTCGGCAAGAACGGTGAGGGTTACCTGCGGTTCTCTTACGCAAACTCAATGGAAAATATCACAGAGGGTCTGGAGAGGATTGAGAGATATCTCTAACCGATTTCGGTTCCTATCTCCTCTTCCAGTTCTAATAGGTATCTCTTCAGCACAGTCGTCCTCTTTGCAGCGAGCCTCTGGGCGCTCTTGGTATGCATGCCTGCCTCCAGTTTTAGGAGTTTCTTGTAGAAATGGTCCAGATTCCATCGTCCGTCATCCGGCTCTCTGTTCCGACAGAAGGGATCTTCAGGATTATACATCACCCGTCCTAGAGCCCCTCCAGTGAGAAAGACGCGGGCAATGCCCACAGCGCCCAGCGCATCCAGCCGGTCGGCATCCTGCAGAATTTTCGCCTCCAGTGTGACGGGGAGGATTCCTCTGGAAAATCTGTGGACGTCTATCGCGTAGAGCACTTCTTCTTTCCTCTTTTCATCGAGATTCATTGAATCAAGGAATGTCTCAGTAGCCTGCCGTCCAAGGTTTTTCTTTTCTCTTTTATCCGATCCAACATCATGAAGCAACGAGGCCAAGAGAAGCACCTGCATGTCCGCTCCCTCCTCCTGGCCAATCAGCCTGGCATTCCTGTAAACCCGTAGGATATGGGAGAAGTCATGGGCAGGATCGGCTTCTTTGTAGTGGGAACTTATCTTCTCAATCCAGGGCGATGGATCAAAATCTTCGAAGGCCATTGAGACTGATTGTTGGTGGTGCAGGAATAAAAAATGATGCTTGAGGCCAGAGCTAGCTGATTGGCGCGTAGATGACCGTGAGTATCTCTTGAGGGGCGACCTCTCTTGGATCGTTCAAATAAGCTTCTCTTATGGGGCCGGTTAGCTTGCGGCCATTCTCATCGAGCCAGATAAAGAGCCTCTCATATGCCTGTCCGCACTCCTCGTATGGTCCTTTATGAGTTGTCTTGGCCATCGTTGCGCCTGGAAGCTCGTAGCATTTGACCTTCTCGCTCTCGGGTATTGTCTTGGCTATGGGAACGCAGACCTCTATGTCGGCATTGCCTGACTCTTCTGCTTTTTGGGCATCCTCTATGCTCATTTCGTGACAAAGAAACAGCGGCGGTCCGGCGATTATGGCTCTTTGGCCCACGATGTATTCAAAAAGAGCCGGAAGCATCTCTGCAATCTCTTTGTAGTGCCCCCGCTGCCTCATTCCCGCAACGAGCAGGGGCTTTTCTTCCACTATCGATATCTCATTCATGCCATCACAACTATTAATATTGCAGCAATTGTTTTTGAATAATAACATGCCCTCTATAAGATATATATTTGCTCTGCGTGGAGCGAAAGTATCTGCAATGTAGCTTTAGTGAAATTAATCTCAAAAGATTGAGGGCAACATAAATCCGCGTGCTAAAAAATTTTTGTGTTTGTAGCTCAGACCTGAATTTCCCGTTCAATCATCTCCGCCGATATCGCAATGCCCTTGCAGGTATGCATATTGAGTGAGAGAAGCAGACCCACCACATGGCCATCCTGGATCAAAGGGCTGCCGCTGTCGCCCAGTCCCGGCAGATCGCCCGGCGGAAGAACCACATAGACCACAGACCAGGATGCGTCCGAGATCCTGCAGCGCATGCTGTGCCTGGCGTTCTTGATCTCCGCCTCGCCGAGATGAGGTCTGGCGAGATCAGTGGTCCGACATGCTCCTGGAATTGGAAAGAAGGCCAGGTCCGCGTCGTTCGGCACGTAGGCTACCTGGCAGGCGAGGCCTCCCACTTGAAGCTTATTCGTGCCGGATGCCTCGAAGATATGCGCCGGAGCCACTCCTGCATGTGCCCCACGCCAGGGGACGACTGCGCCCACTACTCCGCCAGATCGTCCGGATATGAACTGGTCGCCTGATTGGATCACAGCAAACAGTCTGATCTGCATGCAGTTAGGATTTTCGGGCATGTTCCAGGGAAAAGATATTTGTCTGCACCGACGAAAGCTGCAGAAGGTGAACGCAGTTTGCATTATCGAGTCCTGATTGTCGTCATAATCATCTCGCTCGCTCTCGCGTCCCCCGCCTCAGCCTACGGGAAAAGCGTTGAGGACCTGGTGGGTTCTTTCTCCATCGGCAAGACCATAAAGATTGGAAGCAGCAGCGAATGCTTCTCCTCCGGGGACGCGCTAGACCCCCTGACTCCGCCACAAAGCGGGGCGGTGGGCCCTCTCTCCGATGACCAGGCCCCGAGCCTTGCGGGATTCAGCATCGAGCCGCAGCAGCTCTCCCACGCCAGCATCGAGCCAATCAACCTCACTGCTCATCTGATCGACGACCAGGCTGTCTGGATGGCACGTGCGGCATTTTCCGGTCCGTCGGGACAGGAGGCCATTGCCCTCTTAACCTCAGAAGACCGCACAGCAGGAACTGCAAAAGATGGATCGTATTCAACTCAGATGATGCTTCCTGAAGGAAACGAGACCTGCCTGTGGCAGCTGCAGAATATTACCCTGGTGGACCAACAGGGCAACCGCAGGGTCTTGTCGGAAGAGGATTTGCGGGACCTGGGCCTGCCAACGATGATAAATGTGATCTAGCTCCCGTCATCATTTTTGGCTCTTCGTGGAATCGTGCGGGTTGGACTGTATGGAGAGATCAGACATAAATTTTTCTTTGTGTCTTTGTGGTAAACCGTCGCACGCCGATCACCACAAAGGCACAAAGACACAAGGGCTTCGGAATTCATTATACATACTCCAAAATTATTTATCGCTTGCGAGGCCAACTACCAGCATGTCTTATTATGGGGCGGTTCGGCGAATACTGTTAATAATATTCGTCTTCAATATTGTCACCGCCCTGGCTAAGGGTGTCTACGGCCTGTTCACCGGTTCTTTGAGCATGGAGGCCGACGGCCTGCACTCTCTATTTGACAGCACAGCTAACATCATCGGCATTGTGGGAATCTCCCTGGCTGCTCGGCCTCCTGATGTCGATCACCCTTATGGTCATGCGAAGTACGAGAGCTTTGCTTCAATAGGCATAGCCGTGCTTCTCTTCGCAAGCTGCATTCAACTGATTCTGGCTGCAGCAAATCGCCTGCAAAGTGGTTTGGCCCCGGAGGTAACCGAGCTGTCCTTTATCATCATGGGCATAACAGTGATCATCAACGTAGGCGTCTCGACATATGAGTACATCCTGGGAAAGAAGCTCAAGAGCAGCATCCTGGTTGCCGACTCCCTGCATACCCGAAGCGATATCTATGCCTCTTTGGGGGTAATCTTAGGGCTCCTTGCAATCAATATGGGCTACCCTCTGGCAGATCCGATCATTGCCCTGGCCATCTGCGGCCTGATAGTACACACAGGCCTTGAGATCATCCGTGATGCTTCACCGGCTCTGCTGGATCGTGCTCCTGTTGAGGCGAAGGTGATTGTAGATCTTGCCGAGTCGGTGGACGGCGTCTGTAGCTGTCATGCAGTACGCACGAGGGGGTTAGCAAGCGAGATCTATGTGGACCTGCATATCGGAGTTGATGTCACACTAAAAATGGATGCCGCCCACCTGGTCAGCGACGAGGTGGAACGGACCATAAAAAACAAGATTCCTGGAGTCAGGGATGTGGTGGTCCATCTTGAGCCCAAGGATACATGCGAGCTAAAGGGCCCAGCCAGGAAATAGCGAATGCTAAAATAGAGGATGAGCGAATATGCAAGATATCACTATTGTTGTATCAGAGGCAGGAACTGCCGCAGCCCGGACCTTCTCCTACAAAATCCATGTCGCAGGAGATGTCGTGGCCGAGAGGATCCTCACGCCTGTTCAGACTGCACAGGTGCAGGAGATGACCTTACAGTACTTTTCCATCTTGGAGGGCGCAGGCCAGAACATATCCGCATCAGCAAAAGGATATCTTTCACTCCTGCGCGATGGCATTTCTCATCTTTTCTTGGATGCCTGCGGCAAAGATTTGGCATCACAGGTCATGCCTCATGCAAGGCTGATTGTGAGGTCGAGCATCCCCGAGGTCCTGCAGCTTCCCTGGGAGCTGCTTGCTTTATCATCGGACGGGCCCGGTGAAATCAAAGACATCAGCGTCATTCGCCAGACAATTGCGAAATCTCCCTCTGTCCTGAAGCTTGATCCCACTTTTGGACCATTGCGCATCCTCTTTCTGGCAGCCGAGTCGCAGGACTACGAGGCCGAGGAGAGATCGATACTTGAGGCTGCATGCGGTCTGGATATGGATGTAGCCATCTGCGAGAGTGCAACTATTGAGGATCTGAGAGACATGGCAGAGCGATTTAGGCCTCATCTTCTGCACCTGGCAGGGCAGGCAAAGATGTCTGGAGGCAGTGCAGCATTATCTCTGGAGTCGCAGAAGGCCGGGACAAACGGAGCCGCTTTGCTATTGGCCGATGATCTAGCTCTTGCTCTTCAGGGACTGGGTCTCTTTGGAGTCATCCTCTCAGGACGGCAGAGCGAGCCCGCAGTCGCCCTGCATCAGCTCTGCCAGAGGCTCTCAGAGACTGTTCCGATGGCAGTTGCTTGGGACGCAGACCCGGATCGTGCCCTGCTTTTCTATCAATCCCTGGCAGAAGGTCTGTCGATGGAGGAGGCGATTCGAGCCTGCCTCAAGGAGAGCTTGTCTTCATTCTCATCTTCCGAAATGCGTTTCAAGTTCGCATCTCTTCCAGCTCTATACTCGATGGTTTCCCAGTCGAAGATATTCAGCTCGCAGAAGATGTCGGCAGAGCCTGCAGTCATTCCCTGCAGGGAGGTCTCCTCTATTCCTGGTTTGAATGAAGGCCGTGCGGATTGCTTTGTGGGCAGGAGACGGGATGTCGCTCGGCTTCTTCCTGGCCTTCGTGATGGCAGCATTCAGGCGCTCGTCATCACTGGCCCTGATGGTGCAGGAAAGAGCACGTTCGCCGTTTTCCTCAGCCGACAGATGGCTTCTCTTGGATACAGCATTTTGCCGCTTTACAGCTCTCCCTGCAATCCAATTACCAGCACTCGCCTTTTGGATGCCGCAGCAGTTCATTTCAATGGATTGGGCAAGGATTCTCAGGCAAATGACATCAAGGACTCCAAGCATTCTGTGAGTGAAAGGCTGCAGGTCCTGGCGGATGCTCTGAAATCCTCCAAGATCATCATGCTTTGGGATGGTTTGGATCTGGACTGCCAGAGTGGCAAGATCCTGGACCCTGATCTGGCTGAGTTCCATCTCCAGATGCTGCGAGGCCTGGGTACAGGCCGCGTGATCGTCACATGCATGTCTTTGCCTGCGGATGCCTTGACTTTGCCAGCCCGGGCGAAGCAGTGGGAGCTAAAGGGTTTATACGAGGCAGCTTTCATCAGAGCTCTCCTCCTGGATCGATCAGCAGCGAATCGATACAAAATGGGCGAGGTCAGCTATGCCATTCTGGCCGAGCATCACCATTCTGCATCAGGCCTTCCATCTCATCTGGCCCTGATTCGCAGGGCTCTTGCGTTGGGCGATTTAGCCGCTGGCAAGGATGCACTCTCAAAGATCGCCTCATGTCTCACTCCCGAGTCCTCTCATGCCCTCTCCTGCTCAGCAGTCTATGGCATTGCCGTGAGTCTGGAGGGCTTTGCGGCTGTATCCAGTATGTCTCGCGAGCGGGTGGCGGCTGCAGCGGAGCTGTGGCAGAATCTCTCGCTCGCTCATGAAGCAGGAGGGCTCTGGTCAGTGCCTTTTGCAATTCGAAAAAGCCTTCTGAAAGCTCTGAGCCAGCAGGAGCAGCGCGACGTGGACAGGAGAGCTGCAAGCTATCTTCGAGAATTGGCCGAGTCCGGGCGGACAGCAGAGCTGGGCCTCTCTCGCCTCGATCTCTTCATGGAGGTGCGGGGGCACTATCTGGATGCAGGTGATCTTGATTCTGCTGCCGCAGTGACCTCTCGAATCAGCGGCTACCTGAGACGGCGTGGATATTACATGGAGCTTATCAAGCTGAACCGGGAGATCTTTGATCGTCAGCCTCAATCGGCAACGAGTGCAGCCTGGATTGCCCAGGGGCAGCTTGATCTGGGTGAGAATCGAAAGGCTGCAGAATTTTACGGCCAGGCTATTCAGATTGCATTCAACCCGGATTTCTATCACGGTCTGGGCATCGCGCTGCTTGGAGGAGCGAAGCTCGATCAGGCAAAGGAGGCTCTGCAAAAGGCAGCAGATGCCTATCATGCTGCAGGCGATCATTCGGGAGAGTCTGCAAGTCTCGCCAGGCTGGCTGAGATCGACCTTAAAAAGGGCGAACAAGGAGCCGCCATCCTCAAGCTGGAGCGGATCATGGAGATCATGAGGCTTTTGGAGGATGTGCCAGGCGAGGCTGCAGTCCTGCAAGAGGCGGCCCGGCTTGAGATGGCCGGCGGCAAGCACGATTCTGCACGCGCCAGGATCGTTCGGTCCCTGGAGTTGCTCGAAAATGCCAAAGACGAGAGGGGGGCCTCCTTTGCCCTCTTCAACCTGGCAAGCCTCGACCTGGAGAAGGGAGACTTCACAGAAGCTGCAGATGAGTTCACAAGGGCTCTGCCCAGGTTTAGAGAGATCGGCGACCAAGCAGCAGTGGCTGCCATCCTGCACAGCCTCGGGCTAATCCATTCTCAGGCCGGAGAGAAGGAAGCGGCAGCCAAAAGCTTCAAAGAGGCTCTCTTGATAAATCAGTCCCTGGCAGACAGAGCGGCAGAGGCTGGAGCATTCTTTCAGCTCGGCGCTCTTGCTGTGCAGCAGGACAGGATGGCCGAGGGCCTCAGGCTCATGGCTCTTGCAGCCATTGTCTTGAGGAGCATCAAGAGCGAAGAGGTCAATAATGTCGAGCCGCTGGTCGAGGGGCTCGCCTCTCAACTCAAATACAGCCAGGAGCAGTTCATGGTCCTGGTGCAGGATGTCCTGAGCAGCTACGCGAAGGACCGGGGCTGGGGGCTTGTGGAGAAGGCCTGGGGCAAGCAGGAGTAGCAAATCAATGTTTATTGAGAAGATCGCAGAATGTATTATCCATTCAAGAAGCATACATTCAAGAAGCTAGATCCGGACACCGTTCATGGGTCCGGAACACACTTGCCATTTTCTAAATGATAACCCGTATCACATTTATTGTGACCCACGCCTGGGTTGCCACTTGTTTGGGCCTCTGCGCCTCTTATCTCAGTCCCGTGATCCCCACTTGGGTTCGTTGATGGGGGGTTACTCGGGGCCTCGCCTGTTTTAGTGTCCCTGCCAGGATTGCCACTTGTTTGGGCCTCTGCGCCTCTTATCTCAGTCCCGTGTTCCCCACTTGGGTTCCCGCTAGGATTACCTTCGGGAATATCATTGGGGTTTTCGCTTGGTTTCTTACCCGAGTCTCCACCAGGGTTTTTGCTTGGATCCCCTTCAGGGTTCTCTCCAGGTTTCGTGCTTGTGCCTGCACCATTTGAGTGATCTCGTGGTGGATTGAGTGGCTCATAGTAGCTTTGATAAATGTTCCAGGGGTAATTCCAATAATATCCTGGATAATAGCTGGGCTGCGTATAAGATGTGTCTGCTACTACATCAATCACCACTTGGTTGCTTGCCCAGCTGTTCAAAACAAAAGATAACGTGTGTCGTCCAATTGTACCTGCATAGAAAGTTAATTGGCTATTCGGATAGAGGACGTAGCTGTTGCTATATATTTGGCCATCTGAGGTAAAGGATCCACTGCCACCTGCAGAAGAAATCGCAATAAGTGATACAGTTGCACCCTGAGGAACTACTGCGTACTGTGTCCAAGCCGTTGCTCCTTTAATCCATAGGGAGTTTCCGCCGGTATATGATGGAGTGGACAGATATTGAGTGTATGAAACGGATTGCATCTGTTCTCCGAGATATACATGCAAGGGCGTATTGCCTGCAATCTCGATTGGTTGTGATGCACTTATAACGTTACTGGGAACCGATCCCGTGGTCATGGCGTAGAACTGAGAATATTGATATGCGCTTTCAATTGCGCTCGCTTGTAGCCCAAATAGGCATGCTACTATAAATATCACCAATAAGGGCGATAACAACCCATAAATTTTCACTGCAATCCCTCCAAGACTAATATGCAATCGAAAAGCATATGCAGTACAAATATTTGTGGTACATGATGGTGCGGGTTTCTCATCCCACGCACGCACTGGGACCAAAAATAGGGAACGTTCATTGCATGAGAGTAAGAAAAAGAAATCGCCACATGTTGCACACACCACTCCGTCAGGATGCCCTAAACCATGGCACAGAGGAAAGTTATTGGATCCAATAATCGTGATATTAGATCGCTTTTCAGTATTGAGCTTATAGGCTCAAATCTCCTTTTTATATGATTAAGTCGCCATTGGTAGATGATAAAGTGAGGCACATTAGGCATGACCAAGTACTTTGAGGTAGTCCGCCGCGACGGCCCGGCCCGCATGGGAAAGCTGCTCTCCGAGCGGCAGATCGGCACCCCTGCCCTGATCAGCAAGGATGATTACGTATCAGCAGGCAGCGTCTTCAGCTACAAAACCATCCAGGATGCCATAGCAGCCGGCGAGACCTTCAAGGACCTGAAGTTGCTGGCCATACTACCTTACGTTCCATCCGCGCTGCGCTCCGAGCCTGCCCTGGAGCTGCCGCCCCAGGAGCTAACGGGCCCCAAGGGTGTAATGGTTCATCCCTTCAGTGCCAAAAGGCCGGAGAAGGCCGATGTATACGTGCTGGGAAACGCTTCGTCCCTGAAGAACCCCAGAGACCTGGTGGCCGCGGTGGTTGGCGTGCGAGATGCAATCGCTCCGGACACGGCCCTCTATGCCCCGGCCCTCGCAACGCCCGCCAACCTGGCCCTTCTGGTCTACCTGGGCATTGACATGCTGGACAGCACCCGCATGACTGCCGACGGCCTGCTGGGCCGCTATCACACAAGAGACGGAGTCTGGAAAGCAGAGGAGCTGGCCGAGCTTCCATGCCTCTGCGAGAACTGCCGGAAGATGGCGACCGACGGGAGAACGAAAGAGCTGCTCGTCGCCCACAACCGACAGAAGCTGGAGGAGGAGGTGCTAGCAGTTAGAGAGGCGGTTCGCTCTGAGCGCATCCGGGAGTATGTCGAGCGTCAGGTACGGGTAACTCCAGAACAGACTACTGCCCTCAGGCTGCTCGATGCCGAACACCAGTACCTGGAAAAGAGAACGCCCATTATCAGGAAGAGCACGTTTTATGCCAACTGCTCCGAATCGCTTACGCGGGTGGAGGTCACAAGATTTGCCGAGAGAGTGATCGAGCGCTACCAGGCCCCAGCGAGCGATGTGCTCCTGCTCCTGCCATGCTCGGCCAAGAAACCTTACTCCCTCTCTCGATCGCATCGACTCTTCGCCGAGTCCATCGGCTCGCACCGCCGGTATCTTCACGAGATAATATTAACCTCGCCTCTCGCCCTTGTGCCCCGCGAACTGGAAGAGGCCTACCCAGCAGCCAGCTATGACGTCCCAGTCACAGGCCGCTGGGACAGAGAAGAGAAAGCCTGGCTCACCTCCTGTCTGGAGGCTTACCTCAAGAAGAACAGATATGCCAGAATCGTTGCCCACCTGGAGGGCGATTTGGAAAAGGCAGTCAAAGACAGCGGTCTCGATGCAACCTACACAGGCGGCGGCACCAATGGCCTGTCTTTGGCCCGCCTCGGCGAGGCCGTGGCCGAGGCCTGTCACGGAGCAATGCGACTGCCTGACCTGCGCCTCCTGCGCTACCGGGCCCACGCCGATTTCTACTTCGGACCTGGAGCCGGCGACCTTTTGCTCTCAGGAAAGATCACAGTACGAGGCCGGGAGATCCAGGACGAGCAGAAGAGGTCACTTGCTGCCACCACACCAAGCGGCTTGATAGCCCTATCCCTGGCAGGCGCAGCCCGGCTTGAGAAGCTGGGCCGCTACGTGGTCCGCATAGGCGACTTTCGGCCTATGGGCTCTCTGCTCGCACCAGGAGTGGTTGATGCCGACGAGCAGATCCGACCGGGTGACGAAGTGATAGTAGTAGGCGAGAAGGCCTTTGGCGTTGGCAGGGCCAAGATGTCAGGCTGGGAGATGAAAGCGTCCAGTAGAGGTGTGGCTGTCGAAATCAGACAGATCAAAGGTAGGTAGAGGCATCAGCATAGATCAAAGAACTTAAAATACTGCCGAAAGATAAATATAGCAACATAAGCATAAACCCACAACTAATATTTAGGATGTGGGTTAAGATGTTTTGGACTCGAAACCGTGATTATTGCCACGACATTTGGCTGAATCTAGCATTGGTCGGCATCATTATTTTTTTTATTAGCATGAGTGGTCTGGCCAGTGCAAACGGAAGCGTAACTATTACCTTGAAATCCGAAAAATATAATATTTCTAAAGACAACTCTGGCTATGACATCATAATTATGGACCAGTTCTCCGATAGAGTCATTACTGGCGATCCAATGCTACCTCAGAGAACCTTTGATGTCCTTCTTCCGCAAGATGTCGATATGGCTAGCCTGCAATTAAACATCATCTCAACTGAGACTCAGGTGCTGGAAGGAACATACAATATCAAGCCATCACCCAAATGGATGCCTCAGATATCCAACGAAAACGCTTTGCAGGTAACGAAAAATGAAAGCACTTACGCATCGAACACGGATTACCCCGAGAGCTTTGTGTCCCTATTGCCAACATCTCAAATGAGAAAGTGGATGTTCGTGCCAGTGAATTTTATACCATTCCAGTACAATCCTGTCACCAAAAAGCTTACACTCCTTGAGAATGTCGAGATCGAAATTAGCTACCGCATGAATGAATCAGCGCCTGCCATGGCGGCTGGACTTGCATCAGACACAACGCTCGATGATGTAGCATCCAGCAGATTCATCAATTATGGCCAGGATAGTGGCTGGTATACTTCAACAGTGAAAAAAGAGATGCAAGCAACACCAGTTTCAGATTACGTTATCATAACTACTAACGACATAGAAGATTGCAGCGATAAACTAGGCGACTTTATTTCACATAAAGAAAGCCTTGGATATCATGTATTGGTGGTTACAGAAGACGATTTCAATGGCCTGACAGGCCAAGCTCCAAACCACAGGGCAGAGAAGATCAGGCAGTGGCTTAAGAACAATTACATTTCTAATGGCATAAAATATGTGTTGCTCATAGGGAATCCAACTCCTTACGAGAACGGAGAAGGGGATATCCCCATGAAGATGTGCTGGCCCAGATTGAATGCAGAAGACGACTATAAGGAAACCCCAACGGATTACTTCTATGCAGATCTTACGGGCAACTGGGACATAAACGGCAACGGATACTACGGTGAGTGGACGGATTATACAACTTCCAACGGCGTAGACCTCGCTGCTGAAGTCTATGTGGGCAGGATACCAGTCTACGGCGCAGACTATGCCACATTGGACAACATACTGCAAAAGATCATGAATTATGAGACATCATCGGATATCGAATGGCGAAAGAGCGCTTTGCTGCCAATGAGCTTTTCAGATGTCTACACCGACGGGGCGTATCTTGGCGAACAGATGAAAACCAACTACCTTGCTGCCAGCAGCTATTCCTATTGGCGAATGTACCAACACGGTGCATCCGGATCATGCAGCCTGGACTCAGCGTTTAGCAGCGAAGAAAATCTGAGAGGTGGAACTGTTGTACCCAATCGCTGGGCGAACAACGACTTTGGAATAGTCACCTGGTGGGGTCATGGAAACGATCAAGGAGCTTATGTGGGATATAACACATGCATGGACGGAGCGATTATGCTTACAAGCGATGCTCCAAACCTTGACGACGACCATCCATCTCATACCTATCAGTGCTCCTGCACCAACGGCTATCCTGAGTCTTCCGATAACCTGCAATATGCCATCTTAAAAAATGGTGGCATCACCACAACCGCAGCCACTAGGGTCTCATGGTACTACGTCGGACAGACCAACTTTGTTTCAAGCCCCTCCAATTCAGGAATGGGCTATGAATATGTGAAGCTCCTGGTCCAGGGAAAGCCCGCAGGCGATTCTTTGTATCTCATGAAAGACACAGGCGTCAGCAATCCGGAGATATCAGAGCTTTTGATGAACTTCTACGACTTCAATATGAATGGAGACCCATCTGTCACCATTGCCAATGCGAATCATGTCCCTGATAAACCGTCAACGCCAAAAGGAACAGAATCATGCGTTTCGAATGAATGTCATAAATACTCTACCTCGACAACCGATTCAGATGGTGACCAGGTAAGGTACACCTTCGATTGGGGAGATGGAACAACCACAATAACAGACCTTGTTCAAACAGGTGAAAGCGTGACCCTGTGTCATGGCTGGAGCAACGAAGGAACTTACCAGATCAAGGTCAAAGCAGTCGACAGCAAAGGAGCATCTTCAGAATGGTCAGATGCACTAATCATCACCATAGCTAATTGGGAGTCAGGCAGCACTGTTCCGGGAGCTACGAACTGGATGGCTTATACCAGCAATTCGATTTATGTAGATGTGAATACCAGTGCTGCAGGATTTAATGAGACACCGCTTTATTTCACATCATTAGGAGGAAGATCCAGCCATTTCGATGCCCTGGGAGTGAGTGCAATTTACTCTGCTACTGCCACAGGTTTCAGAATTTACTTAAAGAGCCAAAGCGGTGTGGCATTGACTCCGACATATGCCAACAGCAGAGAATGGTATATTCAGTGGTTGGCTGTGCCTAAGACCTCCATAAATGCGGGTTTCACGCCGCCAGGAACTACCAACTGGAAAGCCTTTGGGAGCGATGCCATCTATCTGGATATAGACACCAGTGCAGCAGGATTTGCTGAGGCTCCGCTTTATTTCGCGTCATTAGGCGGCATATCCAATCATTTTGATGCTCGGGGAATAAACGCAATTTGCTCTGCAACTGCCACGGGATTCAGAATTTACCTAAAGAGCCAAAGCGGTGTGGCATTGACACCAGCATATGCCAACAGCAAATGGTGGCATTTACAGTGGTTGGGTGTGCCCAAGACCTCCATAAATGCTGGTTTCACACCATCAGGAACCACTAACTGGCAAGCCTATGGCACTAACGCAATCTATGTGGATGTAAATGCCAGTACAGCAGGATTTGCAGCAACACCGTTCTACATTGCGTCGCTGGGAGGCAATAACAATCATTTTGATGCCCAGGGCATAGATGCTATATACTCAGCAACTGCCACGGGATTCAGAATTTACCTAAAGAGCGCAACTGGTGCAACATTGACGCCTGCATACGCGAACAGCAACGAGTGGCATGTGCAGTGGCTGGGGGCATAAATCTCAAAACGATTCGTCAATAGAATCTGCCTGATATCCTGGGGCTACAGGGAGACGATATTGGGCAGATCGCCTTTTTTTAATCCAGTCGATGAGGTTCATTCATTTCTTGCCAGATGCACCCGGATTATCCATCTTGCGAACAACCAAGGGAATATTTCTTGTAGATACAGGTCATCGTCCCTTCCAAGAGACCCGAAAGAGAACATTACCAAAAGAGGGATCGCTATCATAACATATATAAATCAGCTAAAGGAAGAGCTTTTCCGGCAGGCTCTTTAGAAATCAAATGACCATAAATAGAGAGAGGAATCTAATAGACCTGGCACAGGAAGGACAACCAAGATGGCAATAGTAATAGTAGATTATGGTATGGGAAACCTGTTTTCCATCTACAATGCCCTGGATTATGTGGGCGGAAATCCCAGATTCGCCCGCGATCCACAGGACCTGAAGGAAGCAGACGGCATAGTAGTTCCGGGAGTGGGAGCTTTTGGAAGCTGCATGAGCCAGCTCTCCAGGTTTAAAGAGAGCCTCTTGGAGCACTTCCAGGATGGCGTGCCAATGCTCGGCATCTGCGTCGGCATGCAGGTGCTCTTCGATGAGAGTGAGGAGAGCCCCGGAGCAGCGGGCTTGGGCTGGATTGCCGGAAAGGTCGTGCGCCTGCCGGATGGCGTTATGATCCCCCAGATGGGCTGGAACAGCCTCTCCATCAAGCGACCGGTAGAGGTCCTAAACGGGATCTCTGACGAAGATATGTTCTATTTTGTTCATTCCTATTACGGACGGCCTGTGGACAGCTCGGTGATAGCTGCAACCACAGATCATGGTGTGGAGGTCACTGCTGCAGTGACCAAGGACAATCTATTTGCCACTCAGTTCCACCCAGAGAAGTCGGGGCCGAAAGGCCTGCAGATACTTAAGAACTTCGTGAGGTCCACGCAATGCTAGCTAGAAGAATCATTCCATGTTTGGACTGCGACCTAGGCGTGCCTGGAGGCCGGGTTGTAAAAGGCATCGAGTTCAAGCAGATCAGGTATGCTGGAATCCCCTGGGAGCTGGCCAGCAAGTACTACGAGGACGGTGCAGACGAGATTGTCTTTTTGGACATCACAGCCTCAGCCGAACGACGGGAGACCATGACCAGCGTCATCAAGAAGACCTCACGCTCGGTATTCGTGCCCCTGGCTGTGGGCGGTGGCATAAGCAGCGTCGAGCAGGCCAGAGAGGTCTTCAATGCAGGAGCTGACAAAATAACCCTGAACACCTCGGCCTTGAAGCGCCCTGAGCTGATCAGCGAGATCGCCGAAAAATACGGAAACCAGGCGGTTGTCCTGGCAATTGACGCCAAGAGACGCTTCAATATCGAAGAGGGCCGGGAGATTGTACAGACCAAAGAGGGCCCCTGCTGGTTTGAGTGCTCCTACTACGGCGGCAGGCAGTTCACAGGCATTGATGCCATTGCCTGGGCCAAGAGAGCAGTATCCCTGGGAGCTGGAGAGATCCTTCTCACCAGCATGGACCGAGACGGGACCTATGAAGGATTCGATATTCCGCTCACCGATACAGTATCCAAGATTGTAAATGTGCCAGTGATCGCATCCGGTGGCAGCGCGAGCCCTGATCATATGCTCGAGGTCTTCGAGAAGACAAATGCATCAGCTGCGTTGGCCGCAAGCATCTTCCACTTCGGGGAGTGGACTGTGAAAAGCGTAAAGAGCTATCTCAAGGAGAGAGGCGTGAACGTCAGGGTGTGAACCGACGAGTCCTAATGGACCTTTAGGCTCTTCCCTTTCCGTTCCCCCAATTTAAAGGCTATTACCATTTTTGCGCAAGATTTATCCGCATAGAGGATCTGGACTGTCAAAATCACGCGGGGGGTTGGACGCATCCGTTTCAAGGGCCCGATCCGGAAGAATGGAACGGACACTTGGAAAGCAAACGGAGCGGACGGATTTGAGATGAGGTACACAGAGCTTACCAGGGCTCCATGCAATCAGACACTGGAAGTCATGGCAGTCAACGGCGATGTCAACTGGGATAAGAGGTTTGAATCTATGGGCATACGGAAGGGAAGGCGCATCAGAAAGATCACAGATCAACCCTTCGGCGGGCCCGTAGTGATTGAGGTAAACGGCTCAAAGATCTCGTTAGGCAGAAATATCGCCGCAAAAATCGAGGTGGAGGTACTTGTCCCTCCCGCCAAGTGATTTTTTAAGTTATGTTGATATGAGCTGCTTGAGCCTTTGGATGCTCTCCATGGCCTGAGCCGACTCGTGCAGCTTCTCTTCCTCGAAATGCTTTATGATCTCATCTATGCCGGCTTTAAGCGAGTAGACCTTCATTGGTCTGCCTTTGCCCTCTCGCTTGATCTCTTTCTCCTCAATCCAGTTATTGTCGCGCAGGGTGCGCATGGCAATGCTTACCTCCGGCTGTCGGAGATCGGAGCCCATCTCGATCTCGCGAGATGAAGCCTCGTCCACATTGGCCAGGAAGGTTATCAATGTTGCAACGTTACGTGGAACGCTCAGGGAGCGAAGCGTTTCCACAAATTCCATGTCCTTATCGTCCAGGATCTTCACTGTGGACTCTCTCATAATCGTCACCATATTTTTCTTGCCAGGAATACTTAATGATATAAATAATTTGTTTTGAAAGGGAATGCCTTTTAATTTTACTTAATTAGACTAATACTTAAGATAATAACTTAAAAAGCAAATGAAATTTACATTTAGGTGACTGATCAGCCAAAATCAAATTAAGTTAATAATTTATATTTGTAAAAATTTCTTTGCGCCAATTATCGAGCTTGCCAAACCCATGTGATTTTGCAGGAATATATCCAGGTTTGATTCTATATAGAAAGAAATAATTAATTTAAAGAGAATACAATTATATTAGATTGCCACATTATTTATAAAGTGATTTAAATTTGACTGCGCGTCGGTCTGTCTGCCACCGAGACGGAAATGAAATGGCCAGGACATTTGCGTCCTTCAGGCGCCGCAGAGAGCTTTCAAGCAAGGTATATTTCCAAGTACTGATAAGAAAGCGATTATGATATCTATAGAGATCCGCGAGAAGGATCTCAAGGAATTGACCCGGACCGAGGTTAAGAACCTGCCCGGAGCATTCTTTGCAGGCAACAGCCCCCTTCTGCGCCCATTTCTGAGAAAGCTGGAAGCCCTTCTTCCTGCCGAGAACAAGGGACTGGGAGACAGCTATGTGCTAAGCAACCTTAATTCCCATATCGAGCGGGTGCATGCGGATACTAGCCGGATTGCAGTGAAGAACAGCGAAAATGAGGTCGTGATCAACCGCGAGGAGCTTGCCGAGTTGATTGAGGAGAGATATCCCACCACAAGCTACCATCTCCTCAACCTCCCAGGCCTCCTGTTCCTGCAAAGCGGCCCGGCCCTGCAGACTGCCAGCACCATGATCCTCCGTCGCGAACATAGACTGCACATACCAGATGGACACAGGACCAAGCGCTACATCTTCCATATGGCTGTAGCTGCAATTGACGCCGACAGGGAGAGGATAGTTGTATGTTTTGATATGGAAAGGCTGCCAAAGAGGGCGGACGGCTCCTCTGTGCTGGATTAGAATCGCGCAGAAGATAGCGAGGAACCGAAAAAAGAGATAAAGACATGCCAAACTTTTTTAATTGACTAGATTATAAGGCTCTTCAGCTCCCAGAGAAGCTTCGGGTTGAATCGGAACAATACGCGCAGCATCCCTTGCAGATCCATCTTGGAGATGTCTTCCTTTGCCAGGGAGCCGACGAGCTGGTTAATATCCTTATCAGTGAGCTTGACGAAGAATTCCTTGAACTTGAAGCTTCTGGCTATCGTCTTGCCGATCTTCTCGCGCCAGCGCGTCTCGTACTCGGCGAGCCCCTGCCTGCTTAAATCCCCTGCGGATATTGCTTTGGCAGCGACCTCTCCAGCCATGACGCCAGCTTGCATAGCATTGAGAATGCCTCCGCCTGTAAGCGGATCGGTTTGATGAGCAGCGTCTCCGACAAGCATCACTCCATCGGCTGTAGCGGTCTCAATGGGCCCGGAGCAGGGATCTCCTCCGACAACCATCTCCACTATCCGGCCATTGGGAAAACGAGTCTTCATGAGCTGATGCAGCAGTCTAACGGCTTCACCCGGCTTGGATCTGGAGCCCTGAATTCCAAGACCGATGTTGGCCAGCTTCTCACCCTTGGGAAACGACCAGGCGTACCCTGATGGAGCTATGCTGTTGCCAAGGAAAAATTCGGTGTAATCTTCATCAATGGAAGCATCATGCACCAGGAACTGGGCACAGGACTCGATATCTGCAAGCCGAAGGGTGGTGTCTATGCCAGCCCATCGTCCGACCTTGGACTCCACGCCGTCAGCGCCGATGATCAAAGAAGCCTCGATATCCAGGGGCTCACCGATTCTAAGAGCCGAGACGCCGCAGATTGCTCCATTCTTTCTGAGCAGGCCCTTTGCCCTGGTCTTGACCATGACCTTAGCTCCCGCCTGGGCTGCGAGCATGGCCAGGCCGCGATCAAAGACCTTCCTCTCGAGGACGTAGCCCACCTCGTCACCGCTCTTGTCCTCTGACATGACTATGCTCGTTCCATCTGGAGCATAGATTCTGGCGCCCTTGACCTCGGAGGCGATCCATTCCGGTTCGGGCTTGACCATGCGGCACAGAGTCCTCTTGCTGACGCCTTCAGCGCAGCGCACGGGGTCACCAATCTCCTGGCGCTTCTCAAGCATTATCACATTGAGGCCTGCTTCGGCTGCAGCCTTTGCAGCCATGGAACCGCCAGGGCCAGCGCCTACAACAATCAGGTCGCACTTCATGCATTGACCTCTAGAGCCCCAACTGGGCAAATCTTTGTGCACAGCCCGCACTCTTTACACTCTGCCGAGACCTCCAGCCAGGTCTCCACCAGCTCCAGGGCACATGTCGGGCAGACACCGACGCAGGCACCGCAGTAGCAGCATTTGTATCTGTTGACGGTAAGCATGAGATCACATCCTCTGAAAAATTATTAATTATAATTCTATTTAATATTCTATCTCAAAATCCTCGTATCCTTTGCATTCCAGCTCGGATAGCTCCATGCCCAGGACTATGGCCCCTGTGGGCCCCGACTTCATGGCTTTGAGCAGCTCGCCAACATTTTTTCGCTCTCCTTCCAAGAAGGCCTCCACTCCGCCGCCAGGAACGTTTCTTACCCAACCCTTGATTCCAAGAGCCTTAGCCCGGTCCCGGGTAAAAGCACGATAATAAACGCCCTGCACCCGACCCGATACCCGGACATGGACCGCAATCATCTGCGGTCCCCAGTAACCAGATCTTCTAAAGCCCTGCGCTGATCTTTGGCCTTGATGATTCCTGAGGCGAGCAGGACGCCCACCGATCCCAGCTCCAAAGCTGCCCTCAGATCCTCGCCGTGGGTTATTCCTGCGCCGCAGAGGACATCAACACCCGGTGCTATGCGTTTTACGGCCTCAACAGATTTGGTGACGACCTCGGGGTCCGCCTTGGATACAGGAATGCCGCTGCCTATGAGCTCTGGTGGCTCCACCGCGACGTAATCCGGCCCCAATGCAGCTGCAGCGCTGGTAGTGGATACGTTGTTGGTACAGACTATCATCTTCATGCCGAGAGCGCGACAGGCGGCAATGGAGGCATCGATTTCAGCCAGCTTGAGCCTTCGTTCAGAGTGGTTGATGAGGGAGCCGGAAGCTCCGGCGGCCTTCAATGACGCAGCAGTTACGTGCCCGGTAAATCCGCCAAATCCCACACCGTCAACATGCTGAGCAAATACCGGTATCTTTACGGCTTTGGAGATAGCCGAAATATCGGCCACCTGCGGCACCACAACCATCTGCACAGAATAGTCCCTGGCAATGTCCTCGCATATCTCGGCCAGGCGAACTGCCTCTTGGCCTGTAGATTCCCGATAGGTCTTGAAGTTGAGCACGATTAAGGTCATAGTATTCCTCGCCGCAGTTGTGTTCTCTCAGTGGGCATATATATTTTGGCTGCTTTCGGCCAGAATATCGCTATAACATTTTTCATAGACTGAGACGCAAACGCACTCCCCAGTAAAGACCATCTTAATTCGCCCCTCGAAGATAAAAGCAATCAACGGAAGCTGGCCATAATCCTGGTTATGGATCATATGGTAGAGGAGGCCTTCAGGTTGGGAGTAGTCGAGTTTCGCAACCTTTAGCTCCTTGTGGCGCGTGAGAAAGCCCTCTAAAATAGGTTTGCATCTCTTGCAAACGTTGCAGTCTTTTTTGCCTATGAAAAGCAGCATCGTCTCATCTTTCTCCGCAATTAGCTCGGCTAGTCTCTTCGCCGGTCCGTAGGTGTCCATTAAAAACGTATCCACAACATCTGCCACTTCATCCGGCGGGACGCTATATTTTTCGCCCAACTCTTCGCACAGCTGCGCTTTCTTTTTGGACATGAACCCCTGTACCTGAACCAGGAGATTCGTTGATAGGGATATGCCTTTCATGCCCTGAATTTGAGATTGCATTAAAGATCGTGAATTACCTTGACCCTCAGCTTGGAGAAATCCTCTTTGATCTCAACCAAAAACCCCATGCCTGCAAATATCTCCTCCAGCTCCATTCTGACAAATTTCTTTGGAGCGTCCGACCCGAAGATGAGCGTGAACTCATTCTTGCCAGTCTTGTTCATGTTAAAGAGATTGCAGACTTCCAGCCTCTTAAGTATGCTCTCGGCATTGAAGAGCTTGTGTTTGAACTGCTCAGCATGAGCTCGACAGACCTCTTTATGCAGATCCCAGAACTTTTCCTTGTCAGGATGCGTCTCAATGAATTTCAAAAATAATATCCAATGATCTATGTCAAGGATCACATGCTCGCCTGCAGAGAGCATCTCTGCATGAGTGTAAACCTTCTTGTCCTCGGCGAACTCAAAGAGCATCTTGTGTTTGCCGAAGAACTTCAGAGACTCCCTCATCAGCTCGCTTTGAGACATGCCGAGATCGTCCTTCATCTTCTTGAACAGGCCCGCAGTCTCTTCGTCCAAGGCGACGGTAATTCTTTCCGGTGATTTCATTTTATCCCCACAGCATTTGCGTACGGTATCTCCCTTTATGCTATATTACCTTTATCAAGCATTATCTTTAAATACCGATGCCGGAACAGATATTCCCGCCGCGTCTGCTCCCGGATATCAAATTTTGCTGACCGGAATTGTTAAATTCCAATGAGAAATCATCGTTAATCATGGACTCATGGATGAAGGACAGGAATGTGTACAGCGAAAAAGACAAAGAAAAGCTGGAAAAGGGATCCGGCTTCGTCAAGTTCTGGACGCTGCTTGCCAATTGGTTGTACAGAGTAGTATCCTGGTAAGCCATTTTACAGATTGAGCTGCAGGACGCTAGCTCTTGCTGTCAAAATTTTTATTGCTGATTTATCATCATTTTGTTTTATGCGTCCGACATAACATTTCAGACTGCGACCTTAAAATCGCCATAGCCTCTTCTCTATCGGATCCCTGTGCTGTGATGGACAGAATTGGCTCGCCCGCCAGTATTCGCGACCCCGCTAAAGGCACATCAGCAGTCCAGCTCCGCGTCAGATCCTGTTTAATTATCAGATTACGGCGAGCATAGAGTATGACTCTGCCCGCTGTCAATCGAGGCCGTGCGGGACGCTCTGGTAGCTGGCCAGAAAATGACTTCAGATGGAGATCGAAGACATTGATACCGCAGGCCATCTCCACAGTGTCCAGGCTGCCCTGAAAGCGACTGTTGACCTCGACGGGAACCGGGCCATTCTCTGTGAGCAGGAAATCAACTCCGTTGCTGCCCACCAGCTCCAGGCCAGAGACTATCTCCTCAGCCATCTCCGCCATGTCTGCCACGTCGTAATGAGAAAAAGATAGTGGAGTAATGTTTCCGCTGTAGCGAAATCCGTTTGCTCCGGCCCAGACAAGGCCGATAAGCTGCTCGTTTTCTGCAATAGCCCGCGCCTCGCGACCATTACCAATGACGGATACGCTTGCAGGCAGGCCGCCCTTCAGCTCCTGGGCAATGAGACCATCCTGCCACAGGAGCTCTTCGGCAGAGGTGACAGCTCTGCAGCCCACGCCTCCCGCGCCCCTGCGGGGCTTGACCAGGAACGGATAGGACAGATCTTCGGGAGAGGTCATGGTCCTGATGAAAGGAAAGCCCTTATTCTCCAGCCAGCGGGCAAGCCAGAGCTTGTCGGACACGAGTGAGGTCTTTTCTTGGGGATTATTTAGAACCTGAACTCCCCGGAGAGTGGCCTCCTCAAGTCCGGGACCAAAGACGACGGCATCCGGCAGGAATCGTTTTACAAGGATAGCAAGACTTTCCTCCCAACCCTCGCGCGGCAGTCTCTCTATCTCTTTTGCCCATCTTGACAGATCCCTGTCGCAGTAGCAGTCAACGGCGATGACCTCATGTCCTGCTCGACTGGCGGATCCGGCGATATGGCGAATGTTGATGCCGATTACCATAATTTTCATAAGGAGATAATCCAAATAAAGCATTCAGTCGCAGTTACTGAGTATTCTCTTCATCCTCTTTTCGAGGAGAGTATTCGGGATAGAGAACCTGTTTTCCTCTGGCGGAAGGCACGATTTTCAGGCCGCCTTCGAACTGGCTTTCCAGCTCGCGCCCCAAAAAAAAGCGGTCCAAGAACACAGCCAGCGCCGCCACCTCGGAGTGAGGCTGGTTTCCCACAGCCACATTCCAGTCAGCGAGATCGTACATCTCAGACGGGACCTTCTCGCCGCCTACGGCCACAAGCAGATCGCATCCGCAATTGGAGATCTCATCTATCACATCAGGCAGGTTAGAGCCGTACATGGTGAGGTGGACCACCTTTCCTCCCGCCTCCTTCCAGCGCACCGTCTCGCCCTTCCAGGAGATGTCAGACTTCAGGCGAAAGCTGCCGCCCCAGCGTTCTGCCACGTCGACGAGGCTTTCCTCCACGTGAGAGTCGCGCCCGCCCAAGAGCATCTCCTCAGCACCAAAGGCCCGCGCCACCAAACCCACGTGAGTAGTTATCCTCTTGTCTCGCTCCGGCCTGTGGCCGATACGCAAAACCACGACTCGCATGGCCGCGAAAGAGATGGCATCTTATTTAGTCTTATAGCTCTTCCCAAAATAGCTAAATTCACGGGGCGCATCAAACACCAAGATGAATCTTTGTGAAAGATGCCGGGGCAAGGGCTACTTGGTAGTAGGCGAGAAGGCCTGTCCCAACTGCGGAGGCAGCGGAAAGACCGGGTCCATCTCCTTGGGGGATGCAACGGACCACGATATGAAGGAGCTGATTGAGATGGGCTCCGCGAAATGCAGCGTCTGCCACGGCACAGGCAAGATACCAGTAACCGAGAGCTGCCCGGACTGCAGTGGCCTCGGGCGCGAGTATCTGTGCGTGGTATGCAAGACGAAGCTTACAAGCAAAAAAGAGCTATGCGAACGCTGCGCCAAAAAGCCGCTGGTGCATATCCTTGATCCGGCCTGCGATGTCAAGGATATCGTTATTGGCGAGATCTACCAGGGGAAGGTAAACGGCCTTGCCAGCTTCGGGGCTTTTGTTGACCTATCTGAGAGCGTGAGAGGACTGGCGCATAACAAATACCTCAAGAGCAGGCCTGAGGTGGGCGAAGCAATCTTCGTGGCTGTTCGGAATATTCTTCCCAACGGCAACATCGAGCTCGAGCCCGTCGAGATCAAGGATTACAACACCGTCGAGGTTGAGAAGGAGCTTCCGATCTCCAAAGCCTCAGAGCTCTCGAAGCTCGTTGGAAAGCAGATCATGATCAAAGGAGAGGTCATCCAGGTCAAACAGACTGGTGGACCTACCATCTTCACGGTGACAGACGACAGCGGGCTTGTGTTCTGTGCAGCATTCGAAAGAGCCGGCGTAAGGGCCTATGCTGAGATAGACAGCGAGATGATGGTCCGGGCCATAGGCGAGGTCAGCCTGAGGAACAATCAGGTTCAGGTGGAGATCAAGTCAATGAAGCGCCTGTGGGGAGGAGACGCATCTGCCGTCAAGGACCAGATCGAGCAGGCCATAGACAAGCGGGCCGAGCCCTTCGCGACTGAGTTTCTGGTCAAAAGCGAGGTCATGACGAGGCTCATCCCTGCCATGAAGCAGGTTGCTAAGGAGATCAGGAGGGCGGTTTTCAAGTCCCAGCCGATTGTCGTCCGCCATCATGCCGATGCCGACGGCATCACAGCGGCAGTAGCCATAGAAACGGCGATTCTGCCTCTAATCAAGGAGGTCGGAGGTCCTGATGCCGAGTACTACAACTACCGGCGCGCTCCAAGCAAGGCACCCTTTTATGAGCTGGAGGATGTGACAAAGGATCTGACTTACGCCCTGGAGGATCAGACAAGGCACGGCCAGAAGATGCCGCTCATAGTTCTGATGGACAACGGCTCGACTGAAGAGGATGTGCCGGCAATGCGCCAGGCCCAGGTCTACGGCATGGAGATGCTGGTGGTCGATCATCACCATCCCCACAAGATCGTGGACCAGTTTCTGATAGCTCATGTCAACCCGGCTCACCAGGGTGGCGACTTCGGCCTGACCACAGGTATGCTGGCAACGGAGATTGCCAGGATGATTTACCCTCAGGTTGAGAGCAAGATCAAGCACTTCCCGGCGGTCTCAGCCGTAGGGGACAGGAGTGAAGCCCCGGAAGCGGCAGAGTACATCAAATTGGTTGAGGACAAATATGGCCGAGAAGATCTCAAGAAGGTCGCCCTCGCTCTAGACTATGAGGCATTCTGGCTTCGATTCAATGAGGGCAGGGGGCTCATAAACGACATCCTCTGCCTGGGAAGGCTGGACCGCCACAGGATGATTGTGGATCTGTTGTGCGAGCAGGCCAACGCAGCCATTGACGAGCAATTGCGGGCAAGCATGGGCAACGTTAAGAGCACGAAGCTGCCCAATGGAATCATCATGAATGTGCTGGATGTGGAGAACTTCGCCCACAAGTTCACCTTCCCGCCACCCGGAAAGACCTCCGGCGAAGTTCATGACAGGCTTTGCAGGAAGTTCGCTGGAAAGCCCGTTGTCACAATCGGCTACGGCCCGGACTTTGCGGTTCTTCGAAGCCGAGCCGTGCGAATGAACATCCCCCAGATGGTAAAAGAGCTGATGGAAGAGATTCCGAACGGCGGAGTATCCGGAGGCGGTCACCTCGTGGTCGGGTCAATCAAATTCGTAGGCGGCATGAGAAAGGAAGTTCTCGCAAATCTCGCTGAGAAGATCGCAGCCTGCGGGGTGGACCTCGCGCCCGAGCCGAAAGGAGGATAAGTGGGATGACTGGGGGTCCCAGACATCTTTTATTTGCCGGCAATTGATTTTGCCGTGGTTTTTAGGGGAGACAAACACATACTATTTGGGAAAAAGCTTGCTTGAAGTCTTATTTTGGCTCAACTAATTATATATAGTGCTGAGATACAGCTAAATTTAGGAGGTTGATTAATATTAGTGGGAATATAGGTGCAATAGTTCTGATTTTTATGTTATTACTGGCTGGTCCTGCCTGTGAATGCATGGAACAGGATAATCAGCAGGTTACTGGTACTGTGCAGATCACTGACATGTTGGGCAGGCAATTAACAGTTAATGAAAGCATAGGTTCTGTGATCGCTACATCTCCACCGTCCACGATTCTTGTTTACATGCTAGCACCTGACAAACTTGCAGGCTGGAATTTCATAAATGATTTTAGCCCTACTTTAATGGACGAAAAATATCTGAGCCTGCCGGTGATAGGGGGCTGGTTCGGAACGCAAACCGGGAACTATGAAACTATGATTAATATGAGTCCCGATATTGTGATTGAAGGTTATACTACAGATGGCAAAATCCAAGAAGCTATCAAACGCAGGCAGGAAATGTTTGGCAGCATCCCGGTTGTAGCTATCAATGGCTCTATCATCTTCGTGACGAAATCCGATCCTACCATCGAATATGTGGGGAAGTTGCTTGATTGTGAGGATCAGGCAGAAAAGCTGATCGAGTTTCGCAGTTCAATCCTCAACGGGATCAATGCGACAGTAAATGAGATCCCAGAGGACGAAAAAGTGCGCGTTTACTATGCTGAGGGTCCCAAGGGATTGATGACAGATCCTTCGGGTTCACAGCATTCACAGGTGATCGACATCTGCGGCGGTATCAATGTTGCTGATTGCCCACTTACTCCAGGAAACGGTATGACACAGGTATCCATAGAACAAGTTATGAGCTGGAATCCAGAAGCAATAATCACTTCCAGTCCGCAGTTCTACTCAACAGTCTTCTCGGATCCCCTTTGGGCAAGCATTGACGCTGTACAGAATAAAAGCGTATATTTGGCACCACAGAATCCGTTCTGTTGGATAGACAGGCCGCAGGGTCCCCATCTCATCATCGGAACGGCCTGGACTGCAAAGATGCTATATCCAGATCTCTTTGCCGATATGGATCTTGACGGCTTGACCAGTGAGTTCTATTCGGAATTCTTCCACTATAGCCTCACGGGCAACGAACTTAACATGCTATTACGCCCTGAGGCAGAGACAAAGAAATGACGGGAAAACGCAAATCCCCTGGGTTTGCTTATATTGCGGAGCATATTTTTGCTCCCATTTATCCCGTTATAGCAAACCATATAGTCACAGAGAGTGGGGTCACGAGAGGTACATGTTTGGACCTAGGATGCGGCATAGCATCCCTTGGGATTGCCGTTGCGCAGATCACAGGTATGCAGGTTTACGGCGTTGATCTCTCAAAAGAAATGTGCAGGCTTTCACAGGAGAAGGCTCTCCGTCATGAGATTGCTGATAAGGTTGTCTCTGTGATTGCCGATGTACACATGCTTCCGTTCAGGAATAGCTGCGTAGATCTCATTGTAAGCCGTGGTTCCGTGTTTTTCTGGAATGATCTTCCTGTTGCCTTTAACGAAATAGCTCGCGTTCTTGCGCCTGCCGGGCAGGCATGGATAGGCGGAGGTTTTGGTACAAAAGAATTGAGAGAACAGATCTCTAAAAAAATGGTCGCTTTCGATCCTCAATGGCACAACAATTCTAAGGAACGCCTCAGCCCGGAAAACCTGAAGGCTATAGAGAGCGCAGGAGGGCAGACAGAACTCGTCTGCCATACGGTCCTGGATGATTCCGGGTTCTGGGCAGTACTAAGCAAATAGGTGGGGCAGAAAAATGCAGTGTAAAGTATGCGAAATCGGTTGTGAAATCAACGAGCACGGCCGTGGCAGATGCGGAACTTATGTGGACGATGGCGGCACCATAATCCAATCTCCAGAGATTGGTTATATGGGTGCCTATCCAATTTCTGTAGAAACTATACCAATGCTTCATTTTTATCCGTCTGCAAAGTTCCTGCAGGTTTTCAGTACTGGCTGCAATTTTGAATGCCCAGGATGCGTGGCAAGATTACTGGCATCCAGCCAGTCCCTCGGCTGGCCAACGCTCAGCCCAACCCAGATAGTAACAAAAGCACTGCAACAGGAATGCCAAGGCGTAGTTTCAACACTTAATGAGCCTGCTGCTAACTATTATATTTTCAGAGAGCTTGCAATGCGTGCGAAGGATAAGGGCCTACTTGTGGGTTGCTCTACGAATTGCTATTTCACTGATGAGACGCTTGAGGAACTTGGCGGTCTGGTAGATTTTATGAACGTAGGGGTCAAAGGATATTCCAATTACGTTTACAGGGCATGTGGAGCCATGTCCTCGACCCCTGTTTTTAGAAATATTGCCAGGCTTTTTGAAATAGGCGTACACGTAGAGACGTCTGTAGTGTATTCACGGGGAAATGAAGACGATGTCCTACATGCTGCAAAGATACTATCTGAGGTCTCCCCCGAGATTCCCTTACAGCTGATGAGATTCATTCCCTTCGGAGATTCACCTCTTGAACTGGAACCCTCAATGGGTGAAGCTGAAAGATTATGCAAAGCAATACGCGAGCATATGGACCATGTATATCTGTTCAATTCTCCCGGCACGGAATTGTTGCATACCTACTGTCCGCAATGTGGGAGACTGCTTGCAGAAAGAGAGTTTCACGGTCCAATGGGTTCAAGGCTTCTAAAACCCTGGATGAACTATACCTGCAACTGCGGCTATAGTGTCCCTGTAACAGGAACTAATGCCCGTGAAAGTTTCAGTGAGGCTGGGTTCATGGGTGGTTACAGGATAAGCCGGGCTTTTGGCATGGTACATGCAGTGCTCACATGCATGGGGATATTAGACGAACGGAAAATGCTTGATGTCTGGCGGGATGTTTCTGACGCCGAAATCCTTATGAAAATACATCATCTGATACAACAGCCATGCTCTTATCTGGAATTTATCAGGCTGATTGCCAAAAAGGCATGTGTAGAGCATCAGGGAGAGGAACTTGCATCCTTTATCGGCAATCGTATGGAATTAGTTCATAGCCTTGCGGCAGAGAACTGCGATCATTCGGTGTATTACTGTATGGGCTCTCCCCTTTTTGCCCTGAATGCAGGAAGAATGGAGAACAATCTTGTGGTCTTTGCTGGAGGAAAGAGCATTAATAAAGTCCTGCAGAGGGAAGGAAAACCCGGTATAAATGTACACCCTGCATTTGTCAATGAACATAATCCCCAAACCATCTTTATTTCCGGTTTTCTCTCTCGTCCGCTCCATGAGTTCTATGGCCTGTGCAAGCAGTATGGCATAGAAGCGGATGCGGTAAAAGAGCAGAGGGTCTATGCAATTCCACCTTCATGGGATTTCGGTAGTCCTCGCTGGATATTGGGTCTTCTCTATATTGCTGACAAACTACATCCCGGAAAAATCGGGATTGACATTAAAACGGAGGCAGATGAATTTTATAGGCGTTTTTATGGCATGTCCTTTGAAGATGCCAGCCCTAACAGGTCTTTCCACAGGCCCTCGTCTCGTGGCTGGCCCCGGAATATGATGGGGTGCCATCATGCCTGATAGCAGGCGCCATGGCGTTGCTGTACTGTATTTGTTACCATTCATGTTGCTCATAGTCTCTCTTTTTGTGGGAAGATACCATATGCCAGTATCGCTTGTAATGGATGACTGCATGAGAACAATCACTTCTTTATTTAGTACTGATGTTCCAGCATCAATTCAGCACACAGTATTGTTCAGTGTGAGATTGCCAAGGATTCTAGCAGCTTTGCTTGTAGGCTCAGCTCTCTCGACCGCCGGTGTCTCATTTCAGGGTGTATTTCGTAATCCTTTGGTATCGCCTTATATACTGGGTGTGGGTGCGGGTTCGGGTTTTGGTGCATGTCTGGGAATATTATTGTGGGATAACCACCTTGTGATACAGTTGCTAGCTTTTGCATTCGGTCTTCTGGCAATGTTCGCTGCTATAAGCATGGGCAAAGTGAGCAAGGGAACCGGAACGTTAGCGTTTGTTCTATCCGGAATAATAGTGAGTTCTATTTTCACTGCACTCATATCACTTGCAAAATATGTGGCAGATCCTTATGACGAACTTCCGGAGATTGTATTCTGGCTTATGGGAAGTCTTTCAAGCATAAGGTACGTTGATCTGATCTGGATAATAGTACCCATGTTCATTGGAACGCTCGTATTGTTCCTTCTCAGATGGCGCATCAATATCCTCTCACTGGGCGATGAGGAAGCCAGATCCCTGGGAGTAAATGTGGACAAAATGCGCTTGATAATCATTATCTGTGCGACCCTTGTGACCTCTGCGGCAGTCAGTATTAGCGGGGTCATTGGGTGGGTGGGACTGGTGGTGCCTCATATTTCACGGATGATAGTGGGTCCCAATTACAATCGCTTGCTGCCTATGAGCATGGTCGTAGGTGCCTCTTTCATGTTGCTTGTAGATGATCTGGCAAGAACTGTTACTGCAACGGAAATACCACTGGGTATTATAACCTCACTTGTAGGTGCTCCCTTATTTGCATATCTTATAAAGAGGGGGCGCATGGGATGGAACTAATCCTGGAAGTTGAGTCTCTCAGGTATTCCTACGGAAAAGAACCTGTATTCGAAAACGTATCCTTTTCGCTAAGGGGTGGTGAGGTCATGTGCATCCTGGGTCCTAACGGATCGGGAAAATCCACACTTCTCAAATGCATTGCAGGCATCTTCAAGCCTGCTGCAGGTTCGGTCCGTATCATGGGAGAGGATACAGCAGTTCTCGGGGCGGGAAACATTGCCCGGCGCATAGGATATGTGCCTCAGCAAAATGAAGTGGTTTTTCCCTTTACCATCCTGGATTTTGTGTTGATGGGTCGTACACCTCATATTTCCATATTTGCATCTCCCGGTGCAAAGGACATGGAAATTGCAAGGGAATCACTTGCAATCGTTGGCATTGCAGACCTTGCAGAACGAACGCTTTCCAGTCTCAGCGGCGGGCAGCGTCAGATGGCACTGATCGCACGTGCCCTAGCCCAGCAACCAGCTTTGCTTTTGTTGGATGAGCCAACTGCGCACCTTGATTTTGGAAATCAGGTTCTTGTGCTCGAAGCCGTGCAGAAACTGGCATCATCGGGAATATCGATTGTGATGAATACCCACGTGCCGGATCATGCTTTTTTAGTGGGCAGCAGGGCTGCAGCATTATGTGACAGAAGACTTCTTGCTGTAGACGAAGTTGCAGCAGTTGTGAATAGTGAGATAATGTCCTCTGTATATGGGGTAAATGTAGCTGTGAGGGAAATAGAGGACCTAAAAAGGAAGGTATGTGTTGCAATGCTGGAGAGATTTGATCCTCTTCGGATTTGAGGGTAGTGTGCGTGCTTTGCCGTAAAATCTCAGCCAGATCCCGCGTCAAGTCCTGTGACCGCCTCCTGGCAGGGGCCGGAGAGCGCGGTGAAAACGACCTGCGGGCTTTTGCGGCTTTCCGTCCATGCACCCCTCGGGATTGCTGGCGGCATGAGCTTCTGTAGCCGGGGCGTCAGGCTATCGTAGAGGGTTGTTCCATGGTTTCGGGCATCTTGACTGAGGTATGTGTGCAACATGTGACGATTTCTTTCTCATATTCTTTTCTTGACAGGACCAAAATCGCTCTTGTCTATCTGACTGATCCATATTGCATGGAACGATGTATCAGCAATTGCTGGCTATCGATCAATCGCTACCTGCGAGATCAAAGATTGTGCTGTGGTATATGGAGCGCAACATCCTGAGGATTTTGATTATTTGACTATCTGGATGGGAAGATAGAGCATGTGTACTTCCAAGGCAATGACAAAAAGCTTATTCGTTTGAGCTTAGAATACTTGCACGATGTCAGATTCTAAAGAATTGCTCAGGATGCTTAATTTATGTGAGTCTGAAGTAGAAAAGCTCTTTCTTCTTGCTGCATACGAGCGAATTGAAGGACTAGTTCCTCAGTACACTGTGCTTAGACACCGGATCGATTTTGCAGTTCCTGATAAAATGATTGCCATAGAAATAGATGGTCATGAGTTCCATAAGACAAAAGAACAAAGGACGAATGATGCCCAAAGAGAACGGGAAATAAAGCTAGATCTGCCTGTAAATTGGACAGTTATCCGATTCACAGGCTCGGAAATTTTTCAAAACGCTGCCTTTTGTGTTGATGAAGTATTGCGCTTCGTAAATAAAAATCCCCTTCACAACAACAAAAATACTACGATCAAAGACAATGTCTATGATTTTCTTAGATCTATGATTAAACGAATGAGTAATCTTACCAAAATTTCAGATGTCCGATATAATAACTACTCTTCTCTCTTTGAACAAAGCAAGCATGGCGAAGATGTTCAAGCATTAGACAAGGATCTGAATATCGATCCAAAACCTCCTGCTGGCATAACAAAGGCTGAACTTTTATCAAAACCTCATTATTGGGCTGAAAAGGCTTTGAAGCTATTCGATCAAATTGCGGTGATTGGGTATCCTTATTTTAATATATCTACTATAAACAAAGGCAATTATGAAGTGGCAATCAAATGTTATAACAATGCGATTGCACTTGATCCTTTTCACACAAGTTGGTATTACGGCAAAGCGATGGTCTGTGCCGCCCTTTCTTTCTATGCAAAAGACATGCATATTCAGGATGAATTTGATCTTTACTTTAATGAGACTCTTGAGACTTATAAAAAAGCGATAGAGATAGATCCGTCGGATGTCCGATTTTGGATAGATATTGGTTATTTTCTTAATAGATTAGGGAAATACGAGGAAGCTAGCGATGCTCTCGATAATGCAATAAAGATAAAACAAAACGATAAATGGCTTACTTTTCTTATATGGGATAGTAAAATATCTGCCTTAAATGGTATCGCTAAGGCAAATCCACGTGATACGGATATATGGTACGCTATTGGTAACTCCTGGGCAAAAAAGGGCTCAGACACGACATCTATGTATCTGGCAATTCAAGCTTATGATAAAGCGATCATAAATAAGCCTAATTTCGTTGAAGCCTGGCTTGGCAAGGGACTTGCTCTCAAGCAAGTGAGCAATAATGAAACTTTAGTAGAAGCTGCTTTTGCTATGGCCGAAAGCAAGTACGATGAGGCCATCAAGGCTTATGATGACGTCATCAGGCTGGATCCCAAATATTCCGTTCCTTGGTACAACAAGGGACTTGTTCTCATGGATCAAGGCAACTACACTGAGGCCCTTAAGTGCTTCGATGAGGCCATCGGGCTAGACCCTAAAGATGCAACGGCCTATTATGCCAAAAGTGTCACCCTTAAATTTCTTGGAAGGCACAGCGAAGCGGATGCCGCCTTCGCCGAAGCCGAGGAGCTTTGATGTAACGGATAACCACAGATCTACATAGTATGTGTAACCTGTAATCCATACCCTCGGTTTTGATGCGTTTAAACTTTGGTCCGTCTGCCTTTGACCATACCATGTCTAAGTGTATTGGTATATAAATGCCAAGCTTTTAGGAATCTACATATTTTTCTGACGTGAAATGAATTCCTCTGCTGCGGTGACTGATGCGACATTGGACTCCTGCCCGCTTATTCACCTTGAATGGCACCTGCAATCGTTCTCTCTCGCTCCAATCGCTCTTCCAGATCCCTTCTCTTCATCCTGAAGCTAAACCTCGCCCCAGGATTCGCCCTCATCAGCTCCTTTGTGATCCTCGCCGCCTGCTCAAGAGCCGCCTCGTCCGCCTCCTCTGGCACCTCGGCGTTAAAAGGATAGGTCTCGGCCAGCTCCGCCGGGTAGGGCCCGAAGGGCGGCTTGAAGTGCAGCACCCGGTCGTAGCCGGTCGTGTCCATCTGGGCATCGTCTGTGATCAGCACCTCGCCCTCCAAAGAGATCCTATCGATCCTTCGGGAGTGGCGCATGACCTCCGGGCGGGATGCCGCCTCTGCACTCGTGTAGAAGAACGTGGACTTGCTGGCAGAGTCCAGCCTCTCAAGCCACTGGCCCTGGCGGGCAAGCCTCCTCAGGCCGTCGAGCATTCTGGGGTGCGAACGGCAGCGCGTCTCCAGGAGATCCCACAGCGAGCCCTCGCGAATGCTCTCCTTGACCTGCCTCATCTCAGCGAGCGAGGCGTAAAGATTGTGCTGGGCCAAAAGTCCGGTCTTCTCTGGGCTGCTCATCAGCTCCTTCAAGGTATGCTTCTCACAGACCGGGCAGGAGCAGGGAAGGTAGCTCATCTCCGCCAGCTTTCCGGTCCCGTGCACCGTAAGGTACCGATCCTGCCGGGCGTATAGCGCGTATGCCGCCGAGTCGAAGAGGTCGCAGCCCATGGCCGCAGCAAGGGCAAAGATCATGGGATGTCCGGCTCCGAAGAGATGCACAGGCCGGCCTGAGCCCAGGCCTTTCTTGGCGGCAACAACCACGTCTACCAGATCTCGGTAGCGATAGGTCTCCATCAGCGGGACAACTCCGCCTACCGGGAAGACGTCGAATGGAAGATCGGTTGCGAACCTGGCCGCTTTTTCCCTCAGATCTGGGTAGGTCGAGCCCTGGATGGGGCAGGCGAGAAGTGCAGTCCTCTCCTGTTCCACAGCCTGGAGCAGTCGCTCCTCGGTCGTTCGAAGCTCCGACTCCGCCCTCTCTCTTGGAACGTCTGGGGGAGTTGGTATGTCCAAGGGAACTGATATGTCTGATTTTATATTGAACTGGAATTTTAAGATCTCAAGAGGAGATACATCGATATCTCCATAAACGGATAGCTGGAAGGCCCCGGAGTCAGTCATGATCGGTCTCGAAAAGCCAAGCATGTCATGCAAACCTCGCTCTAATGCCTGCAGCTTCAATTCCGAATCCTGGTGGATGATGTAGCTGTTGGTGATGATCATCTCCGCGCCCATCTTTTCGAGATCTACGGGCGGGATTAAAGGAAGATGAGGATTGACTACGGGCATGAGGCAGGGCGTCTCAATGTTGCCATGTGGTGTGGAAAGCCGGCCAATTCTTCCGGCCAGATCCTTGTGCAGTATCTCGAAGCGGTCCGGCATACTTTCTCCCCTACCAATAAGGAATAAATAGGTTGGGACAGACTTTAGCAGAGGACAACAACAGAATAAAAAAGGATGTATTAATATGAAAACGATTGCAGTGCTAGTAGCTTTGACATGCCTCGTCGGTTTTGCCAATGCTCAGATCATCGGCTTGGGGGAGGGGTACAGCAGCACTCAGCTTGCGTTCTTTAATTCTCCTGGCTCATCCACATTTGAACCCGATGTCCAGCAGTATTGGAGTTCCTATATCGCTCAACAGCAGAACCAGAGCATAAAGAGTGCGACCTCAAACATGGGCATCTGGATGAACACATTTCCCTTGAACTTTGAAACACCACTTGCGCTCACAACCACGAGCTTTAGTGGAAGCGTGCAGGCTCCAATCCTCAGCGCCAAAGAGAAAAACAGCCAGTTTCTGACCAGAGGCGTCAACGGCAATTTCGGCATCAATCAGATCTGGTCCTATCCCGTGACCTCCGGAAGTTTGACTGTATCCAATAGTACCGGCACGCCCAGCGATAACGCAAAGGGCAAGCTGCTCTCTCAAAACATCATCACGCTCTTCGGTGTCTGAAGTGCTGTATTCTAAATAAAAATGTGAAAAAAAAAGCTCTGCCGATCTGGCATCTGGCAGATCTATTTTCCTTTTCTTGCTGTTTGGCTTGACTTAACTGTAAATGGCAGCAGCCCTCCTGCCAGCAATATGTTCCTCTGTCTATCTGAGAGGCTCATCTTCAGGCCGATGTTCTTGTTGTCAGCCTTGGCAATGATTGCATCCTTTCTGGTCTCCAGGGCCTTGCGAATGCCTGGAATCTCAATCGCGACGCCTTCCGGCAGGCTGTCCCAATCGGATTCCTGGATAAAGCTGAAGGGCACTATGCCAAAGTTGACCAGATTGGCAGCATGAATTCTCTCAATGGACTTGGCGATCACAGCTTTCACTCCGAGGTACATGGGGCAGAGTGCAGCGTGCTCTCTAGATGAGCCCTGGCCGTAGCTGTAGCCGGCGACGATGATGTTATGCAGGCCGCGGTCGCGCAGAGCCGATGCCCTGTTGCTGAAATCCTTGTCCAGGGGCTCGAAGACGAATTCGGAATATTTGGGCACATTGGATCTGTACTTAAGCCGGGCTCCCGCAGGCATGATATGATCAGTGGTCACCAGGTCTCCTACCCTTATGGTTACCTGTCCGGAGATATCTTCTGGCATGGGTCCGTTGACGGGCGGCTCGCCTATGTTTGGGCCTCGGCAAATCTTCGCATCTTTTCGCATTTCGACAGAAAGCGGTGGGATGATCATGCTGTCATCAATCTCGAAATGCTCCGGCATATCAATTCTGGGATAGTCCATTTTCAGGTCTCTCGGGTCTGTGATCTTGCCAGTGATTGCCGAGGCGGCGGCGACTACGGGGCTCGTCAGATAGACCCGTGCGTTTGCCGTGCCGGATCGGCCCTTGAAGTTTCGGTTGCTTGTTCGAACCGATACGGAGTCCGTGCAGGGTGACATGCTGTTGCCGATGCAAAAGCCGCAGGATGCCTCCAGGATTCTGGCTCCAAAGGAGATCAGCTTCTCAAGCCCGCCGTTCTTGGCGATTGATCCGAGCACCTGTCGCGATCCGGGAGCAATGCCGAGAGATACGCCTGCTGGGAGATGTTTTCCATCTAGCATTGCCGCCGTCGTCATGAGGTCAACATAGGATGAGTTGGTGCATGAGCCTATCATCACCTGGTCCACGGGTAGGTTGATGTCTTTGATCCTGACTACGTTTCCAGGGCTGTGGGGAGCTGAGGCGAGGGGCTCGATTTCGCAGAGGTCTATCTCAAGGGTGCGGTCGTATACTGCGTCCTTGTCCGGAGCCAGTGGTATCCATTGTTCTTCTCTTCCCTGGGCTTTTAGGAAACGTCTTGTCTGCTCGTCGCTAGGAAAGATGGATGTGGTGACGCCGGTCTCTGCTCCCATGTTTGTGATAGTTGCTCTCTCCGGGACGGTGAGCTGGGATATTCCTTCACCTGTGTACTCGCAGACACAGCCGACGTTTCCTTTTGTGCTCAGGATCGAGAGAACCTTGAGGACGATGTCCTTGGCTGTAGCCCAGGGGGCAAGCCTGCCGGTGAGGTGAACGTTGATCACTCGCGGCGCTGTCAGGTAGTATGCGCCGCCTCCCATTGCCACTGCAATATCTAGTCCTCCAGCACCTATCGCCAGAGAGCCAACTCCTCCGGCTGTCGGCGTGTGGCTGTCAGAGCCGAGGAGCGTTTTTCCAGGTCTCGCGAATCTCTCCAGGTGGACCTGGTGGCAGATGCCGTTACCGGGTCTCGAAAAGTATATGCCGTATTTCTTCGCGATGGACTGCAGGTATGCGTGATCGTCTGCGTTCTCGAATCCTACCTGGATGGTGTTGTGGTCTACGTAGCTGACGGAAAGCTCGGTGGCGATATTTGAGAGTCCCATTGACTCGAACTGAAGATAGGCCATAGTACCCGTAGCGTCCTGGGTAATGGTCTGATCTATCTTAATGCCGATCTCTTTGCCTGGTTCGTAGGAGCCGTTCGCGAGGTGTTGTCTCAGGATTTTTTCAGTCAATGTATAGCTCATAAAAGGCCTCCAGCAAGCGTAATAATCCTCAATTCTTGGTCTCTTATTGTTGATTATAATGATATTAAAACTAAGCGATATTATCTTTTTTGTTAATTTTATTCATGTTTCTCATAAAATTCTCGTGCGCTATCTTTAAATAGCCTTTGCGTGTTGAAGGGAAAGCCGATGTGGTGGGTTCGAGGTTGATCCTTGATGTCTCCGATCAAAACCAGGGGGCATGAAGGGGCGAAACCTTTAAATACGAACTTCGATCACTGAAGCTGCCGAAAAGAGCACGTTTTTCGG
>Ga0209340_1000260_pt1 | contig 67309 bp, 56 predicted proteins | sample EPASupsiteSAE323_FD_187266 | JGI IMG/M metagenome (GOLD analysis project Ga0209340, IMG submission 187266) | Bioremediated contaminated groundwater from EPA Superfund site, New Mexico - Sample SAE3-23 (SPAdes) (version 2) | ecosystem: Environmental > Aquatic > Deep subsurface > Groundwater >... | reverse complement strand
ACTGTAAGAAAACTGAAATCCAGGCTGAAAGCCTGGAATACAACCTACAACAATACCGAACATTGTGGGTTAAACGGACTCACCCCCAACGAAGCGTTGCGGGTGCAAAATGTGTGTACCTAAAACATATTAAATGATTGGCAGGTCGTTTAGTTGTAATCTTGTTTGCGGTTTGTTACGATAACTCTACGGTTTAAATACATCATATGGCAACTACCAACGTTCCGGCGAAAATCCCTCCGCAAAGCCTGGAGATCGAGCAATCGGTTTTGGGTTGTTTGATGCTCGACCGCAATGCCATGATGAAAGTGGCCGACATTCTTTCACCTGATGATTTTTACAAGCACAGCCACCGGGTGATCTACCAGGTCTGCCGCGAATTATTTGAAAAGGGTGACCCCATTGATTTTATCTCGGTTTCCAATCGCTTAAAAGAGATTGGCGAGTTGGAAGCGGTGGGCGGTAATGCTTATCTTACTTCCCTGGTGAACCTGGTACCAAGTGCCGGCCATATCGCCTCCTACGCCCGCATTGTGCGCCACAAGCGGGTCTTGCGCGACCTCATCTCCGTATCGCAGGAGATCGAAATGATGGGTTACAACGAAAGCGATGAACTGGAAAGCGTTTTGGATGAGGCCGAAAAAAAGATTTTCACCATCGCCCAAAAAGGCATTAGCCAGAATTTTACCGCCATTAAAGATACACTGCCGGCGGCGTTCGAGCGTATCGAAATGCTTTCGCAGGGCAGCGGCACGCGCGGTCTACCCACCGGCTACGTAGATCTTGACAAAATGCTTTCCGGCCTGCAGCGCTCCGACTTGGTTATTTTGGCTGCCCGCCCCTCATTGGGAAAATCTACCCTCGCACTAAATATTGCCGCCAACATTGCCTATAACGAAAAAATTCCCGTGGGGGTATTCTCGCTGGAAATGTCAAAAGACCAAATGGTTGACCGCCTGATATCGGCCTATTCCGGAGTCGACTTGTGGAAGATCCGCACCGGCAAATTGCAAACCGAAGATTTTGAGAACATCCAGCGCGCCTTGGGAATTTTGGCCGAAACACCTCTCTATATTGATGATGTGGGTTCACCCAGCGTCCTGCAAATGAAAGCCCTCTGCCGCCGCCTGCAGGCCGAAAATGGCCTCGGGCTGCTGGTAATAGACTATCTGCAGCTCATGGAACCTTTAAACCGGCAAGCTAGCCCCGTACAACAGGTATCTGAAAACTCCCGCGCCCTCAAAGGTTTGGCCCGCGAATTGAATATCCCGGTGCTTGTTTTATCCCAGCTTTCCCGCGCCGTGGAACAGCGTATTCCCCCCATCCCCAAGCTCTCCGACCTGCGTGAATCTGGCGCCATCGAACAGGATGCCGATGTGGTGATGTTCATTTACCGCGAAGACCGCTACCGCGAAAACTCCGAAGCTAAGGGCATTGCCGAAATCATCATCGCCAAGCACCGTAACGGCCCGGTGGGCAAGCAATTACTGCACTTTGATGACCGCACCGTATGCTTCAAGAACCACACCGAAGGCTACGAATATCAAGACCAATAGAAAAATTAACGTCTAAAATAAAATTTGGAGGCGCCTATTGGGTCACCTCCTTGAACATGATTGCGTTCACTGCGTAATTGATGCCGCTAAACAACAGGCCGGCTTGGTAAAAACCAACCTCGTTGCACATCATGCTGGCATATAGCAGCAGCAAGCTGGCATCAATCATACTTGGATCAAGAAATATGGAAATTTCTATTCCAAACACTTTCGATCACGGCAATTATTATACCACAAATTCAATTAAAAATCAAGCTTGATGTATTCCCCTAGTATCCAAAATCTAATTGAAAAATTAAGCAAACTGCCGTCTATTGGTCCGCGCACCGCGGCCCGGCTGGTTTTTTATTTGATGGCCCAGGATAACCAAAACGTAAAAGAACTCATCCAAGCGATTGCCGACCTCAAAATGAAAGTCAAAGTTTGCCCGATATGTTTTAATACTTACGAATCCGCTAGAGAAATGTGCTCCATTTGTGCCGATACCAAACGCGATCGCACTCTGCTTTGTGTTGTCGCTAATGAGGCCGATCTGGCCGCGATCGAAAAAACCAAAACCTACAAAGGCCTCTATTTTGTTCTTGGCGGCACCGTTACCAACTTGCGCCAGGAAAATCTTTCCGGCCTGCGCTTCGAGCAATTACAAGCGCGCGTAAAAACAAGCCAATCGATAAAAGAAACAATTCTGGCGATCAACCCTACTAGCGAAGGCCAAACCACCGTTCTCTACCTCGATAAAATTCTAAAACCTCTAGGGATAAAAATTACCAAGCTTGGCGTCGGCCTGCCGATCGGCGGCGAACTCGAATATGCCGACGACGAAACTCTATCATCGGCTCTTGAGGGACGCAAATAATAAAAAAACGGTACTCTCGCCGCTTTTTTATTAAAAAAATTAAATTATTTGCCTCTAACTAGCGATACTAAATTCTCGTGCAATAAACCATTGGAAAATATTACATCACTTTGGCTTGGCTCCCAATCATTCCCGTTATGGTCGCTCACCCGCCCGCCGGCTTCAATTGTGATCAACGCGGCGGCGGCTGTATCCCATACCATCAGGTCGGTCGACACATATCCCTCAACCTTTCCCATGGCCACATAACATCCCTCGATAGATGCCGCTCCCAGCTTGCGCAGGTCGGTCACGCGCGGATATATGGCATCGTAAATATCTAAAGTGCGCTTCTTGATCTTACACCCGCCCTCGCACCACATCATATAACTGCCCGCCAGGTCATTGATCCGCGACACCGTGATTGGTTTGCCGTTGCAAACCGCGCCGTCTCCCGATTTCGCCTCCCATTCCAAGCGCAATATCGGCGCAATCACAATTCCCCAAACAGGGAAACCGTCCTTCATTAACGCCGTCGTAAAAGCAAAAAAAGGATTACCGTTAGCATAATTACCGGTACCGTCCAGCGGATCGATGATCACGGTATAATCAGAACTTCCATTAGAATATCCCTGCTCTTCGCCATTGATCTTTAGCTCTGGAAATCCTCTCAAAACCGTCTCGCGAAACGACGCTTCCACCGCTTTTTCAATCCTTACTGACGCTTCCTTGCTATAGGTACGATCCTCGCTTCGTTTGTCCGGCTTAAATCCGTTTTCCAAGTCCAATGCTGCGGCCTTTGCCGCGGTCCGGATCACCGATATTAAATTTTCCTCATTTGTTGCATTTTCCATTGTTATAGTTTATCAGCCATAATCAGTTAAGGCAACATTTAGCTTTTACTTTTTAAGTATAATAAAATATAATAACAAAATATAAATAATATATTTCATGCCCGGATTTAACGAAAACCCCGACCAGCCAATAGAAGTTAGAAGACTAAAAAAACGACCCTTGCCGCAACCAATCGAAATTGATAGCAGGCTCGACGATGGAACGCTCGACCAAGAAATTGCCGAAACGACAACCTTAAACAGAACAAGGGCCGAACAGCTCGCGCAAGCCATTAAAAGCGGCGCCAATATTGCAAATGGAGTACGCAATAAACTTCCGGACGCTCCCACATTTGACGATTTGCGCAAAGCTAAGCAAAAAATTGCCGAAAGGCTTCCCAATGCGCCCAGTATGAATGATATTGCTGATTATTTGGCCAAAGGCGCAAAACAGGCAGATGATGCCTCTGGATATTTAAAAGACCAGCTGAACCGAGCGGGAATTGAAGTAACTAAAAAAGACGCGCTAGAACTCGCGGCGCTGGTACGGCTTGGCCCGTTGGCGCCAAAAGCGATTGCCGTATTCCTCGTTAAAAATTACGGTATAAAACTCTTAAAATTAGCTTATTACATTGGGCAAGATGTGAATGCTGCCCGAAAAACAAAATCCGAACAGGATCAACCTCAAGAAGAATTGCCCGACGTTCCGCTGACTCCCCGGGTCAGAAGACTGAAAAAAATAAGAAAATAACAATAAAATTAGAAACGGACATTAGTGCCCGTTTTTAATTTCTATTTTTTGATTGCGTTAATTGCCGCCTCCGACAACCTTCCTTCCAGCAAAATAACGTCATCCGTAACCAAACGGTTTTTTAATATTTGTTTTAACTTTAGCGGTTTTTCGCAAAAAATAATATTTTTAGGATCCATGCCCGCGTCCCGCGCGCCTTTTTTGATATCGTTACATCTTTCTTTTGTGGTTACGATCGCAAATTCGCATACTTCGGCGATTTTTTGGCCGATATTATAGTGGATTTCCTTGGATGATTTGCCTAATTCTATCAAGCATGGCATCACGATCCCTTTTTTTCCCGGCCAAAGTTTTAAATAATCCAAATGCGCCATTACTCCGTCAGGGTTGGACGAATATGTCGAACACAGAACATTAATCCCGCCGCTGTTTTTTTCCATTTGCATTCCGAATTTTGAAAAATTAGTCTTCTCCAGTGCAACCGCCGCATCAATTAACGGCACCTCCAATTCCTTTGCCGCCGCCATCGCCAAAAGCATTGGCATTACGTTCTGGCTGCCAAAAATTTTTATCATCAAATGCGCCTCTCCGCCATCGCGGTCTTTTACCGCCATCGAAAAATGGTCTTTATCGGCTACAATTCCCTCGGCCCAGAAGTTTTTTTTCTCCCGTATCGAACAAAATACCATCTCATGGACCGCCATTTGGCCTTTTCGGCTATCTAGCGCCTCATTTACAAAATTACTGTCGCTATTTATTATTGCAATTCCGTGCTGCGGCAACGCTTCTAATAATTCAAACTTTGCGTCAATAATATTCTGCTGGCTGCCGAACACCCCCAAGTGCTGCTGATTGATCCCGGTTAAGATCCCGATAGTAGGTTCGATCGCTTTGGCCACCTGCTTTATCCGGCCCTTATGCACCGCACCGATTTCACACACAAATACTTGATGCTCCGGCTTCAATTCCCTGACGATCGTTTGCGCGATCCCGATTTCGGTATTGGTGTTTGCCGCCGTCTTTAAAATATTGTATTTAGATTCCAAAATTGCCGATAAAAATTCTTTGGTGGAACTTTTCCCGTAACTTCCGGTAATACCAATCACCACCAGGTCCGATCGTTGCGCCAGTATTGATTTGGCTTTCGCTAAAGTGCGGTTTTTTGCCAAAACCGATAATGGCTGCAACACCAAAACCAACACCCCTACAATGATCGGCAGTAACAAATCAAGAGCTACCAGCAAAAACTGCGCGAAAGCAAAATCAATCAATCTCATTTCTCCCAAAAATAAATCAAATATTGGCAGCGTTGCCGAAAACATCAAAATATGCCCAAGAAAGATCAGTAGCGCCGATTTCGCCGTGATCTCCGGATGAATCAACCTTCTTTTTAATAAGCATAACATTGTCCAGCCCCCTTCTATCAGATAAATCCCAAAAAACAAAACCACAAAAACCAACACCTTTTCCGGCTGGCCGGTAGAGAAATCATATACCGATTTCAAACTAAAAATATCGCCGCTTGGCAGTTGCTTGTGCAAAAAAATACCAATCCCTACCGTCAATAAAAACAATTTTGCCGCAATCAACGGATTCAAAAAAAGGCTTTTGCCCTTTGCAGTTTCAAAATGTGACGCAAAACGCCCCCAATGATATTCTTTTAACTGCCATAAATACAGCCAAAACAATATTCCCCGGTTTACCTTCAAAAGCCAGAATAAATAAAAAGCAATATAAGCGATTAAGTAAGGATATGCCCAAAAATCCATAATTAAAAAATGATTACCCGCCAGAATGGCTGGAGGCTATGCCCCAATTTAGTTTATTTCTTTAAAAAATTCCCTATCGATTCTGCCAATTCTTTTGCGTGTGTCCGGTGCAGCTTGTGTCCAGCTCCCGGAACCACCTTCAGCAATGATCCCAAAACCTCCCGATTAAGCTCATAGGCGTCTTCTACTGGCGTCGACTTATCCTGGTCGCCCCAGACGATCAACACCGGCATTGGCAATCTGCGGGCGAATTCCCGCGTATCGGTTTTTAAAACCATTTTAAAGGTTTCCTTCATTACGGGGCTGGCCAATTCATAATCGCGCGCCCCCGCGAACTTATAAAGAATTTTTTTTGCGAGCGGATAGATTCCCCCGGCAAACGGCAATTCCAGCAGCTTATTTTTCCAAGACGCCATTTTTTTGGCATAGGCCTGCCGCCAATCAAGCCTTTCTTTGCGGATGATCGCCGCGTCGCACAGCACAATTTTACTTACCATTTCCGGATGAAGCGTACCAAACTTCGCACCCAGCGCCCCGCCTAATGAATGGCCTATTAAGCAAAACTTGTTAAGCCCTAATTCCGCGCAAAATTTAACGACAAATTCAATATAATCATCAAAATTCCACGCAATTTTAGGTTCTTGGCTTTGTCCGAATCCCGGAAGATCGGGCGCAATAGTTCGATATCCGTTTTTTGCCATAAATTCGCCGAATTCCACCCATGATCGCGACCCTATCCCCCATCCGTGCAATATTAAAACTATTGGCGCATTATCTTCGCCAAAAACTTTATAATGTATATCCAATTTATCGATTTTTATTTTTTTCTCCTCCATCTTGACTAATTTATTTATTTTAAATATTGTAAAATCCGGGTGAAACTTTGGCCGACATTACATACATCAAGAAAGGCGAGCCTTTTCGAGAAAAAATTGTCGTTTATTTGACAGTACTGCTAACTCCCGGAATGCTACTCGCCCTCGCGCTGTTACTGAATGGATTCTGGGCGCTTCAAAGCAATTTCGTGCAAGCTCTTTTCAATTTTGCCGGCTTATTGATAATAGTCTTAGCGGGAATCCATAAATATGCCCTAGATGAATTTGATTCAACTTGGCACGCAAGATCAATATACCATCCCGGCGCATTAGTGGCGGCATCCATTCTCTTTGTCGTAATAAGCTTTTTGTCTTATGCAGAAAAAATCATCTGCCGAACAAAAAATTAGCTTGCAAAATGCCGCCACTATTTATTTTTTAACAAACTGGAATGATATTTTTCCGGTTCAAATGGTTTTAATCGCACGATTTCGGCAACTATTGCCGCTTTTTTTAATTCATTTGCCAAATCATCGGTAAATGATGTCTGGTCATATCCTAGGGCGATAATATTCGGCCTTACTTTTCTGACTACCGCATAATGATCGCCTAAACCGCCCAAATAAGCTTCATTGACCAATTCGTTATTTTTGATATGCGCCAAGCGCTCGTTTTCATCCAGCTTCGGCAGATGGCCCTTCAAATTTATTACTGTCTCATCTCTTGCCACCACGGCCACCAGATGATCGCCAAGCTTTTTTGCCTGCCCGAGAAAATCAATATGACCCGGATGCAATCGGTCAAAAGTGCCGAAAACCAATACCTTTTCCATTCGAGTGATACAGGGTCGCACCTTGCAAACCCAGCAAGATGCGCCCCTGATAAAACTTAATTATTTTTTGCCGGTGATTTTGGTAATTCCGCCAAGGTAAGGCTGAAGCACTTTCGGGATTGCCACTGAACCGTCGGCTTGCTGGTAATTTTCAAGTATCGCGATCAATATCCGCGGACTAGCAACCACCGTATTATTCAGCATATGCGGATACTTAATGTTGCCGTCTTTGTCCCGATATCGGGTGCTAAGCCGCCGCGCCTGCCAATCGGTCAAATTGGAATCCGAATGGGTTTCCCCGTAAGCATTGCGGCTGGGCATCCAAGTTTCGATATCATACATTTTGTATTTTCCCGCGCCCATATCTCCAGTGCAAATACTCAATACCCGGTGCGGCAACTCCAGATCTTTTAAGATCTCTTGGGAAATTTCCCTCATCGTCTCCAGCCATTGCGAAGATTCTTCGATATCGTTTTTGCAAATTACCACTTGTTCCACTTTCATGAATTCATGCACCCGGTAAAGCCCCTTGGCGTCCTTGCCGTAACTGCCCACCTCGGAACGATAGCATTGGGAAATCCCGCACATTTTTATCGGCAACTCTTTTTCGTTCAATATTTTGCCCGCGTGATAGGCCAAAAGCGAAGGTTCCGCGGTTCCGGTAAGATACAACGGCTCTTTAACCTCTTCTCCGCTTTCCAGCTTTCCGGGATTGCCAATCATATAGATCTCGTCTTTGCCGGCCGGGATATGGCCCGAACCTACCAGCGCGAATTCCCTCAAGATCGTTGGCGGCACCAACATCGTAAAACCTTTCAATCTCATCAGGTTCAACGCGTGCCAGAAGATCGCAAAATGAAGAAACACTGCCTCGTTCTTCAAATAATAACCGCGAAAACCGCTAGTCTTCACGCCCGCCTCGATGTCGATCAGGTCCAGATCCTTACCCAACTGGATATGGTCTTTAACCGGAAAATCAAATTTCCGCGGCTCGCCCCAAGTTTGGGCCACCACATTGCCCGAATCGTCCGGCCCTACCGGAGAATCCGGGGATGGGATATTGGGCACGCTCAGCATCAAGCTTTCATATTCTTCTTCGAGCTCCTTGAGCTTTTTTTCCAGATTGCCGGTATTCTGGTCCAGCGCCTTCATGGCATTGATGATCCCTTCGCGCTCAACCTGATCCTTGGCCTGCGGAATCGCTTTGGAAGCTTTGTTCTTTTCTGCCGCGATCGCTTCCAGCTCTTGCTTTATCTTTATGCGCTTGGAATCCACATCCAAAAGCTTGTCAATATCGCATTTGATATTTTTCTTGCTGCAAGCTTCCTTTACCGCATCCGGATTGTTTCTTATGAATTTAATATCGAGCATATAATTATTATCAATGGTCTAATTCTGTTCCCGATAAGATAAAATATTCGGAATCGAATGCCTTGAATTGATTAATTAGGACTCATTTCTCCTCGGCATTGGTTCGCGAGCCCAAATCCAATTCTTTCGGCTCCGCGCCGATATTCCTTGGTTTCATGATCGGGAAAAGAATGATTTCTCTTAAAGCATTAGAGTCGGTAAGTAAAGCTACTAGCCGGTCGATTCCCATCCCCAAGCCCGCGGCCGGCGGCATACCATGCTCCAGCGCCTCGATAAAATCGGTATCGGTTCTTTGTGCTTCGGCAAAACCAAGCTTATACATCTCTTCCTGCTCCTTGAACCGCGCCGCCTGTTCGATCGGATCGTTTTGTTCCGAAAACGCGTTGACTACTTCGAAGCCGTTCACCAACAATTGGAAATTGCCTAAAATTGCCGATCCCATTTCCAATTGCTTAGCCAAAGGCTTGCACTCCACCGGATAGTGGATCAAAAAAGTTGGCTGGATCAATTTCGGCCGGCAATATTTTTTATAAATCTCGTCGGCGATTTCGGCCTTGCCCGCAGATTTATCGATAGTTACTCCCATCTCCTTAGCTTTGGCCGCCAAACCGTCGCGGTTTAATTCCCAGTAATCAATACCGGCGTATTTTTTTAACAATTCCGTATATTCGATCCTTGGCCAAGGTGTTTTAAAATCAATCTCCTGTCCCTGGTAATTGATTGTGGTTTTCCCTAAAACGGTTTGCAATATTTCGCAGATCAACTCTTCGGTCAATTTCATTAATTGCTTATAATCCGCGTATGCCCAATAAAACTCCAGCATTGTAAAATCCGGGTTATGCTGTTTGTCCACCCCTTCATTACGGAAATTGCGCGCGATCTCATAAACTTTTTCAAAGCCGCCTACCAAGAGCCTTTTTAAAAATAATTCCGGCGCGATGCGCATAAAAACCTCCATATCATAAGCGTTGAAATAGGTCACAAACGGCTTAGCGGTCGCGCCGCCATAGATCGTCTGCAATATTGGCGTTTCCACCTCCATAAAGCCATGGCGGTCCAAAAAATTTCTGATCGCAGTAATGATCTTGGTACGCATCACAAACTTTTGCTTTACATTCTCGTTAAATATTAAGTCTAAGTACCGCTTGCGGTACCGCTCCTCAACATCCTGCAAGCCATGCCATTTTTCCGGCAGCGGCAATAAGCTTTTAGCTAAGATCTTATAATCGCGGACCTCGATTGTCTTCTCACCCCGCTTGGTCGCAAAAAGGCTGCCCTTAATTTCCACAAAATCCGCCACATCGAAATTATCGCAAAAGAATTGGTATGATTTTTCCCCCAAGCCGTCTTTTTTTAATAATGCCTGGATTTTGCCGGTCCCATCTTCAATATCGATGAAAGTCATTCCTCCATGACCGCGCATCGATTTTATACGCCCGGCAACAATTACTTCCTTAAAATCCTTTTCTAGTTCGTCCCAACTCAAAAAAACCTCTTCAACCATATGGGAGCGCTTCGTAGTTGCCGGATATGGCCAAAATCCCGCTTTTTTCAAGTTTTCCAGCTTTTCCAACCTAATTTTTCTTAATTCGTCAATTGTCGCCATGATTTGTATTAAAGGCAAATAAGCCAAAATTAACCAAAACTCAATTGTTAATCATACTACAATTTTACCAGCTCGCCAACCTTGACAAAATGTTATTATTATATTATTATTTTGTTTATGAAACCCAGCAGGACCGCAAAGCTCATTCAGCTAAGAATAATGGGATGGCTACTCGAAACATTGTCTCCCCGCGAGATATTGGTACCCGAATTTCTGGCATGGATCGCCAGGTATCTTTTACCAAGATCAGGATCAGTTTATGGAGATAATACGATATCGTTTAGCTACCTCCAAAAGAATGGCCGATTCGGCCACTATATAATAATCAAAAGAATTTAATATTCTTTTTTTGCTTTAAATACGTAAATTTAACAAATACCATAATCAATCTTGCAGTATTTATGCTTAAATTACGAAAGTCTCGCCGATCTTGACAAATTAAAAATTTAAATACATAATAAATAAATGGATCCATACTACGAGAAATACTTGGATCTGCGGGTGGACGTTCCGCCTCGGCTGGAAGGTCCTGCCGCAAATGCCATCCGCCGGATGGCAAAGATACATATTTTAGGAGAAGGGCTTGCCACCAACAAGCAGTATCTGCTTGAAGATGGCATACCCATTAGAGGGGGTAGTTGGATCGGAGTTGAAACCTTTACACATGACAGCACCGAACTGATCCTTTGGGAAGGGAAAACACTCACCCCCTCAAACCTTATTTTTACACCTTTTAATTGGCGTTTTTTATTTTTCTGCCAGAATACCCCGAGGCTCTGTTCCCGGGGTGGTTTATTAAATAAATTGACAGATATTCAAATTTGATATTAAACGAAGTTGAGGATATTTATGGAATCAGACAAAGAAAAACTGGAAAGGCTGATCCGGCTTTTCAAAGAGTGGCAAAGCCTGATCCATCGCATCGCCGAACTCGATCAAGAACTTTCAAAAGATAATATTTCCGAAATTGCCCGTCTTACCGAAAGATTGACGGAAATTTCGCCGACAGTAAGCGAACTCGCAAACTATATCGCAAACACTCCACTATTCGTTGAATTTCAAAAAGCTTGCGGTATAAAAATGAAAAAACCATAAAGGGGCCGAATCATATCTTCGCCCCTTTGTCTATTTTAATAATAATCAATAACAAATTAATTTCCCGGATCCTCGGGTTTGGCCGGCTCCAATCCGCCGCCAAGATCCAATAATGGGATCAACTCTTCCGCGCTCCCTGGTATAAGTGTATCTCCTGCCCCTTCAACGCCACTTTCCAAAGTAGTTGTTGCTACCCCCTCGCTACTGGTCGCGCTTTCCGCCGCCCGCTCGGCCGCATCCGACAAACGGACACCGTCTTTATTTTTTGGCTCAAAATACCACCCCAGCACTTCCTTTGCCACCGGGAGCACCGCCAATTGGCCTTCGTGCACTTCTTCCATCATTACCAGTAAAACAATTTCGGGTTTATCGTACGGCCCAAACACCCCCACCCAGCTGTTGAGCAAGTCCTTGCCATCCGCACCCTTGCGCAATTGCGCGGTTCCGGTTTTTGACGCCAGCGGTATTCCCAATTGGTTTAGAATCAACGACGACGCCAACGGCGCATTCACCCCGTTTACGCCGTGCCGCATCCCTTCCCGCACCGCGTTTAAATTTTCGGCGTCAATAAAATTTTGCCTTATTATTTGAGGCGCTTTTTCTTCGATGATGTTTTTATTGCTGTCGACCACCTTTTTTACCAATTGCGGGCGGTAAAGCGTCCCGCCATTGGCAATGGCCGCATACGCAGACACAACCTCGACCGGCGTGATCCCGATAAATCCCTGGCCGATCGCCAAATTATAAGTATCGCCGTCGCCCCACGATTGGTCTTGGGTTCCGGCAAATTTCTCCTTTTTCCAAGCTTGATCCGGCACAAAACCAGCAATTTCTCCCGGCAGGTCGACTCCAGTCGGCTCCTCCCAGCCAAACAGGTCCAAATACTTCTTTATCCGCGATGGCCCCAGTCCTTGCTGGTCGGCATATCCTCCGCCGAGAGTCTGAAAATACGCGTTGCATGATTCGGCGATCGCTTTATACATATTGGTCGCGCCATGCACATGGTTATCGTTAAAAGTATAAACAATATCCGCATTATACCGGTTTTGCACCACCAGCTTTCCCTGGCAGTTTATTTGCTTGCTTGGGCTGATAATTTTTTCCTGCAACGCCGCGGCCGCCTCTAGTGGCTTTATCGTCGATCCGGTCAAATATCGTCCCGAAATTGTCCGGTTAAAAAGCGGATTATCTTTATTATCGAAAAGCTTTCCCACTTCTTCGGAATTGCCACTCGAAAAAAGGTTATTATCATAATCCGGGAAAGAAACCATTGCCAGTACCCCTCCGGTATTGGGATCCATCGCGATCGCCGCTCCTTTGGTTAATCCCAAATTTTTTAACTGCCGCGCCATGGCTTCGTTTAGCTTTTTTTGCAGGTCATAATCTATCCATAACTGCAGGCTGTCTCCGGATTCCGGAGTTTCCGAAACATTTTCCGAAATGATGTTCCCCTTGGCATCGCGCTCGATGCGCATCCGCCCCGGATCCTTGCGCAACGTGTTCTCGTACGATTTTTCCAAACCGTCGCGCCCCACGTAATCGTTGATCGAATACAATTCCGGAGAAGTATTCCATTCGTTCTGGTCGATCTTGCCCATATAACCTAGTAAATGCGACAAGCCCGCGTCATTTACATAATTCCGGATTGGCCGCTTCACGATCGCGCACCCCGGGAAATCCCCGATACGCGCCTCCAGTACAATTAGCGACTTATGGTCAAGATTCCCTACTGTAGGGATCTTAGCGCTCACGATGGCCGCGTCTAACGACGCAATATCAAGCCCCGCAATTTGCGCCAGGCTCGACACGGTTCGATTGCGCTCCGGGCCGGCCTCCGGCATTCTTTCATTCAAGCACTGCAAATCGAATGTTGATTGGTTTTGCACCAAAGGCTTAAAGTTATTGTCATAAATTATTCCCCGGTCCGATTGCACCTTGTAAAAAAGATATTTATTTTGCGCTGCCTGTTTTGCGAACTCCTTTCCCTCAACTGTTTGCAGTTCAACTACCCTGATTAGGGCAACCGAACAAAAAATACCCGCTATCAGTAACGGCAAGCGCAATGCCTTTTCGGGCAGTGAAATCTCAAACTTCTTTTCGCCCAGATCAAGGCTCTCTTCGTGGTTTTTCGCTAAATGGTCGTAGAAAATTTCATGCGGCTCGATATCTTCGTGACGATCGAACACCACTTTTCCTTTCTTATTACCAAAATGAAGGAATCGAAACATACTTTTTGATCAGAAATTTGATTATCCCGACAGTCGCCAATAAACATATAACCCAGAAACCGAAAAAAAATTGCGAATAAAAATTCAAAAAAATCCCCCCCCAGAACGCGGCTACCCAGGCAAGGCGGTGCCTCCGTTTCTCGAATATCGCAATAATGAACACCGCCGCGCTCACTAGGTTTATGTATTCAGGTAAAAAAACAAATAAACGAAAATGAGAAAAAAAACTTACCTGGGCCAGCGCCAGAAATCCCAACACGAATACGATAATAACCTCCTTTTTATTCATTTTTATTGGATTTCCCGGGAACCGCCACAGTATTAACCCCCAACGGATACTTCCCGCTGGCAATAAAAACCTGCCTCCCCGTATTGGCGTTGAAAGCAGGGATAATTGCTGCTGATTGGAAAGTTTCCACGTCGTTTTTATTAACTCTATCGATCATTCCCACCACTAGGCCCGCGGGAAATATGCCGCCCAGCCCGCTGGTATACACCGCGTCGTTTTGATTGATCTGCATATCCTTGGGAACCAGATCAACAAAACTCACGAAACCTCCCTTTCCCTTAACCAACCCATCAACTTTATCATCTCCAACCTTCACATCAAAAGAAAAATCCTTCTCGCTAATCAGAGTGACCTCGGAAAAATTAGGATATACTTTGGTAATTTTTCCCACCAATCCCCTCTGTGATGTTATGACCGGCATTCCTATTTCGATCATATTCCTGGAACCCTGATCCAGTAATAAGATATCGCTTAATACATCCTTGCCAACAATATTTGCCAGCTTCAAATCGAATTCTGCGTTCAACTCTAAATGTAAACTTTGGCGTAAAAGCTCGTTCTCTTTTTTTAAATCTTCGATCGCCACCTTCTCTCCGATTAATTTTGCGATCTGCTCCCGCAATCGTTCATTTTCCCTGCCGATCTCCGAAGATTTAAAAACCGGACCGACGGCCGCGTATAGTTGTGCGCCCGCCTGCCAGGTACTTCGCTGCAACGGCTCCACTGCCAAATACGCCGCGTTTTTAAGCGCCGCGCTCACCGAAGGGATATTGATCGCAACCATTATCGCCCCCGCGCCCGCAAATGCGATCACCGCCAAGCTGCCCGGATAAAATTTCCTCATAAATTGATTATATAGCAGAACCTCGAATTTTTTCCATAACACTGGGGGCGCCGCCAAATAAATCGCAAAAAAAATTAAAAAAATGTTTGCAAAACAATACCTCAAAAAATAAAGCTGAAAAATGTGGAAAACTTAACATTTTAGCTATTGACAAACGCTTGCAGATAATTAATATATGAAAATGTGCTTAACATTTTCATGTTCTATGCCAATTAGATAAATGGCATAAACAAAAAATAAACATAAAGGTCGGGATGTTTTTTATGGGACGCGCTCCAAAAGAACATTTTTCTTATTTTAATAATCCGGCGGAGACCCGCAATGCGGCCCGCAAAGAACAAATAATGATCGACGATACAATTAAAGCTGCCATCGAATCGCAGGAAATCGAAAATTACTACGAGAACGATGCCGACGACGAAACCACCGATAGCGACGACGAATTTGGGGAAACCGACAAAGACGGATTCGGCAACGACGACGAGATGGACGACATGGGTGATCGTGAAAGTATAGATCTCGAAAACGAATAAAATAACAAAAACTTCCGCTTAATGCGGAAGTTTTTATATTCATAATTTTCTAAATTCAACAAAAAAACAGCATATTTGCTCAAGATTTTTGTAAGAAGACTACCTACTTTCGCCTTGCGACTATCATCGGCCTTGAGAGCTTTCACTTCTGTGGTCGGGATGGGAACAGGTGGAGCACTCTCAGTATAGTCTCCTTACAAAAACCTCAAACTATGCTGCTTTTTATTTCCAAAAATTTAAACTATAAATCAAAATCACTAATTGCTAACCAAGGCGTTGATCGTTTATTAGTACTGCTTGGCTGAACACGTTGCCGTGCTTACACCTGCAGCCTATCAACCTCCTCATCTTGGAGGAAACTAAGAGTTCTCATCTTGGAGTTGGCTTCGAGCTTAGATGCTTTCAGCTCTTATCCGTTCCCGACTTAGCTACCCAGCGATGCTCCTGGCGGAACAACTGGCACACCAGAGGTCAGTTCAACCCGGTCCTCTCGTACTAGGGTCGACTCTCCTCAAAACTCAAACGCCTGCGGTAGATAGGGACCGACCTGTCTCGCGACGGTCTGAACCCAGCTCACGTACCATTTTAACCGGCGAACAGCCGGACGCTTGGGAGCTTCTCCACCCCCGCGCTATGATGAGCCGACATCGAGGTGCCGAACACGACCGTTGATATGGACTCGTGGGTCGTACTAGCCTGTTATCCCCGGAGTAACTTTTGTTTGATGATCTCTGCCGATTCTAATAACCAGCATCGGTTCACTAAGTTCAGCTTTCGCTCCTGCGCGGCACACCCGCCTTGCAGTTAAGCCGGCTTATGGCTTTACCCAACATGTACGATTTCCATCCGTACTTAGCCGACCTTTAAACGCCTCCGTTACATTTTAGGAGGCAAGCGCCCCACTTAAACTGCCCAAGTGACACTGTCACCTCACGGATTAGGATGATGAATTTCAAAGATGGCTGTTTCATTGTCGGATCAGCCCCGTCCGAAAACGGGACCTCAAATCCTCACCACTACGCTACGCATTAAAATCCAAAACCCAATATCACCCTACAGTAAAGCTTCCGGGGTCTTTCCGTCTAGCCGCAGGTAGGAAGTATCTTCACTTCCATTACATTTTCACCGGATAATTCGTGGAGACAGTTCTCAGATCGTTATACCTTTCATGCGGGTCGCAACTTACGCGACAAGGGACTACGCTACTTTAACACGGTCAGAGTTACCGCGGACGTTCACCCGTAGCTTAGACCGGTTAGCAATACCATCTTGCGACAATATCACCGCCAGCTTTGACACACGGGCACTGGTCAGGTCTCAGCCCCTATATTTCCTCTTACGAGTTCAGCAGGGACCTGTGTTTTTGGTAAACAGCCGCCTGAGAATCCTTCGCTGCGTCCCATTAACTTTCGTTAATGGGAAAGGCATATCGCTAACTTACGCCTACTTGTTTGCCTAGTTCCTTCACGAACTTTCATCCGTTCACCTTGGCAATTTGACGCCAACCCACCTGTGTCGGTTTACGGTACGGTTTCCCTTCCTTGATAACCTTCGAAAGGTTTTTCTGGGAAGCTTGCTCGTCTGAATTTATCTCCCTCGCGGGAAACATTTCGACAACCCTTGCCTTGCGGCTCAGATCGCCAACAGGAATCCAATAACCTGCCCAGAGTACTAAACTTCGTCACTTTCTAAGCAAGGAACGGAAGGTCTGGAATATTAACCAGATGTCCATCAGCTACGCCTCTCGGCTATGCCTTAGGACCGCCTCACCCGTGACTGATCACCATTGTCACGGAAACCTTGGGTTTTCGGTGTGCGGGGATCTCACCCGCATTGTGGTTACTCATGCCAACATTCTCACTTCCCAACGCTCCACGGAACCTCACGGTTCCGCTTCGCTGCGATGGGAACGCTCTCCTACCGCTCACGCCTTGCGGCGCGAGCCCCCGTCTTCGGTATCAAACTTGAGCCCCGTGAATCTACGGCGCAAAATCCCTTAGCTAGTAAGCTGTTACGCACTTTTTAAAGGATAGCTGCTTCTGAGCTAACCTCCTAGCTATCTGAGGAATCTCACTTCCTTGTTTTGCACTTAGTTTGATTTAAGGACCTTAGACTGGGATCATGGGCTTTTCCCCTTACGACCACGGACCTTAGCGCCCGTAGTCTTACTGCCCTGCAATAATTTCGGCATTCGGAGTTTGATAGAAATAACTGAGTTTCCCCACGTTATTTCTTTCAGTGCTCTACCTCCAAAATTACTAGCGCAGGACGCTAACCCTAAAGTTATATCGGAGAGAACCAGCTATTACCAAGCTCGATTAGCTTTTCACTTCTTGCCACAGCTCATCCGAAGATTTTGCACAATCAACCGGTTCGGTCCTCCCCCCGCGTTTCGGCGGGGTTCAACCTGGCCATGGCAAGCTCGCCTTGGCTTCGGGTCTTAACCTATCAGTACCCCTTGCGGGATGCGCCCTATTAAGACTTGGTTTCCCTATGCCTTCGCGTCAGAGACGCTTAGACTAACTGATAAATTAAACTCGTTGGCTCGTTCTACAAAAAGCACCCCGTCACCAACGCCTTGCGGCGCGGCTCCGAGTCTTTGTAAGCGTGATGGTTTCAGGATCTATTTCACCGGGGTCACCCCCCTACTTTTAACCTTTCCCTCACGGTACTAGTGCACTATCGGTGACTGGTTAGTATTTAGCTTTGGCTGTATAGTCCAGCCGAATTCCCGCAGGACTGTCGTTTCCCACGGTACTCAAGAATAGAAATTCAAAGCTTGTAATGGTTTTCGCTTACGGGGCTATTACCCGCTATGGCCCCCCTTTCCAGGGTGATTCGGCTAACCAAATTACATATTGATGCGCTTTGCTCAAGCAAGCTTGAGACATTCCTACCTTATGACCACCGCTTGTACTTCACTGATGCTAAGTAATTGCTTACCGGGCATTAGAGAAATACAAACGGTTTTGAGCTCCTCTCTTTTCGCTCGCCGCTACTAAGAGAATGTTGTGCCAGAAGGCACCTTTTTTTCTTTTCCTCTGCGTACTGAGATGTTTCCCTTCCGCAGGTTCGCTCTTCCAACTTGCGTTGTGAAGTTTTCCGGTTCAACGCCGGAAAGGGTTTCCCCATTCGGAGATCCCGGGTTCAAAGGTTGCTTGTCACCTCCCCCAGGCTTATCGCAGACAGGCTACGTCCTTCTTCGCCTACCAGTCCCAAGGCATCCACCATCCGCCTATAATAATTTACCTTGGCTAGCAATTAATAATTTCGATTATTAATTGTTTAAAAGACTTTTGGAATTACTAATGGACTCGATGTATGTTCCATTTAGTAAATTAACTAACTATTTAATTTTAGAAGTTCTTACCCCTCGATCCACCTGCAATTTTCCAACAAAAAAACTGCCTTCGAAGCAGTTTTCTGAAAGCTAACAGCTTGCAGAAAACTATTCGCCTCGTTTGTGTTTTTTGTATATGTATATCGTTAACATCTTTTCTTCAACATAGATAGCCTAGCAAATCCAAAAAGCAATGTCAATACCCTGCAAATAATATCCTTTTTATTTAATACTTTGGCACATCAACACACTAACTTTTAAAAAATAAGCGGCCCAAAACCACTGTGGTTATGGACCAGGATAGCTGGCATCTCCCCATTGAAAATGAAGCCTGATACAATCAGACGTTAAGGGTAAATCAAAACTTGCGGAATAGACCGTAGAACATAAAGAGATCTTGCATCTTTGATTAACCGCGCTAAATGAAATACGCATCTCTGGAAAAATCGCGATAATTGCAGATTTGATGCAATCCAATATTTCGCAATCTCCCCTCGAAGCATCTTTTTCAATTGCTATGGTTTTGCCATGCACACTAATAAATGACACCCCCTCGGCCATTCTCAGCGTGCTTAATGGCGCAATTGCCATATCGATAAGATGCAACGAATTCATTTCGGTTGTGCGATCAATGCATACCCCTTGATTACCCTTGATCAGGCTTACAGTTTCAGGAGAGTAAAATTTTATAATGAACCCACACTCGGAAGTACTTATCACTACATGGCAATCTACAATCTCCACAAAACACCCCCTGCCAGGTTTATGGAAATACATTATTTTAGTATTTTTATCAAATAAAAGCAATTATATATGCATTTAAACAAAATCCCGCTTTAAGCGGGATTAGAAACTGAATATATCAAAATTTATTCGGTTTTCACCAGCGATGCCTCCACTGCGATTCGCTTCAGGTCGCGGCCCGGCGGCCAGCAACTCACCAGCACCAAGGAATTGTCATCGGCCTTTGTTTGCGGCACGTCGCCACCCTTTTCGATGATCTTGGTTTTGTTTACCGAGTAATAATATGTTTTACCGGCATAAGTCACGATCACTTCATCTCCTGGCCCCAGCTCGATCAGCCGCGAAAAAATGGTATCGTGCTTTATTTTGGGCCAATTGGCCGGCGCGCTATGCCCCAACAGGATCGTCTGCCCGGTTTGCCCGAAAGTTACCGATCCGGGATAAAAAACCGCCCCCAAGTCTAAAAGCGAATGCAGTTTGGCATTATCAGTCGTATTTGAAACTACTATCGGCGCGGCCACCTCGATCTTGGAAACCACCACCAAATCCTCCTTGGTCGACGTGATTGCGCTTTCCGCGGCCAATATTGCCTTGGATGCATTCGCCACGACTGCCGGAGCGGCAACGGCCGGTTCTTGCGCTGCCTCCTTAGGTTGGCGGGCTAATTCGCCAGTACTCGGCAATGCTTCGTTTTGTCCGTCCCCAGCCAGCTTGCTTTCGATCAGATTTTGCGCCACCGGCGATGTTGCCATATTTGCCGGTAATCCTCCCGCAAGTCGATTACCGATATCCCCGCAAAACTCATAAAGACCGGCAAAGATCAATATTGCCGCAAACAAAATTGACCCCGTCATAACTAATGCCCGATGCCGGGTAAAAAAAACTTTCCAATTGAATTTATTTACGATTTCCACCATAATTTTCCAAAAACACCGGGATTACTCCCGGCGTCGCATATTTTATTGGTGCTAATAAATTAACTTGGTTTTATGTTTTTGTCAATTTCCTTAAAACTTTTTTACAATTAATCGCCAGGCAACGGGAGGCAAACTTTTATTGAGAGGATAATCTCGGACTAGCATCAATCTATTCCAAAAAACCAGTTGATAGGGATTCCTCAAGATAGCCCCCAAAAGCATCAATATACTTCAAAAATACTGCCTTTGGCCGCCGCCTCAAGTGTTTCCCATGCCATGCAAAACAAATATGGCCTCGATTATTTCATTATTTAAAAACCCTGGCTTATTGCCAGGGTTTTTGAATAAACCAAGGATTAATTTGCCTTCCCCTCTTTTTTTGCTTTAACATACTGCCCCCAATTTGAATAACCCTTTTCTTTGGCAATATCGTTTTGCTTTTTAACCTCTGATTGCAGCTGCTGGTGCAGTTTTACTATCTGGTTGATCAAATCCTGGATATGGCCCATGATCATTTGGTTGTAATGCGCCACGCACTGCCCTTGGTTCTTGAAAGGCCCGCCCGTAATCCCGTCTTTGTTCCAATTGCCCTTCATGCATTCTAATTTTTTAGCCAGCACATCCTTTATCGCCAATGTCGAGGTTGCCGCAGTTGTGGTTGTGTTTCCCATGGAAGTCCCGCTACCGCTTCCAACCGTAAGCTTGTATTTATCATCCTTGTTATTGCTCCAGTCGCTGTACTCATCATTGCCATCCTTGGCGCGCACTCGCAAATAATAGGTTCCCGCGCTCGTAAAGGAAGCCGTCCTTTCGGTCAGGTCGGTCATTACGCTATAATCCGCGTTACCGGTATATTCCGCGTTGTTCTTAAAGTATTGGAATTGGTAGCTGGTTGGCGCCGTCGTGCTGGCCGCTTCCCATTTGAAAGTTACCGATGTGTTTATTGTTGTCGTTGAATTATTTGCCGGATAAATGAATTCAGTAGTCCCCGGTTTTATTTTCGCATCCCCCACCGCTGAGATCGAATAGGTACGGTTTGCCGTCGATACCGCCAAAGTCGTACTGTTCGCCGTCGGTTCGCTCGTGCCCGCACTGGTATATTTGGCTAAAGTTCCAGTCGTATCATAGGGAATGGTGCTCGTTGCCGGAAAATAAACGCCCAAATTCCAATCCTTTTCCACCGCTACCGCCGTTGATGGAGTATATGTTAACGCCCCCGTAGTATTGGGATTGATATAATCGCTTAACCACCGAACTTTATTCGTATTATCTACCAGCATTAACTTGAATGGGTTGGTATTTGCCGCGTAATAACTAAAGCTCGTGATCGTTCCGGTATAATCCGCGGGATTATTCGTATCAATAATCGCAAATGCTGCATATGTGTCCAAATTGCCCCGGCTAACCACCCCGTTGCCCATCGTGATCTCGGAATCCGCGTTCACCGCCGGCGCCGCCAGAACCAATCCCAGCAACACCGCCGACAAACCCAAAAATAATTTATTCATATAATTTTAATTAATTATTTTTTTTCTTATATCTTTAGTTCTATTGCGACAAGTATAAATTGTCAATAAATATTAACTCGTGTCCTATGATTATTTGATCAATGTCCTATTAACATTCCATTAAAAAGCAAAACCCCGGATTATCGGGATTTTGCTTTTAAACTATAAGTTGCTAGAAGGTCGATACGTTCAAAACCGTTTCCGGATGGTTCAGATCAGAGCAGGTATGAGCATTATCTCCGCACGCCTCCCCGGCCGCTATTAAAGCGTTTTTAACTGTCGTCCACCGGTCGCTTAATGGTAGTGCTTTGAACGCGGTCAAGTTTTTTGAAATATACAATGCTGCCGCCCCCGCAACATGGGGCGTCGCCATGCTGGTTCCGCTCATTGTCGCGTAAACTCCGCCTTTATAAGTCGATTTAATGCTCACCCCCGGCGCCGCAATATCTACCGCGCTGCCAAAATTGCTGAATGTCGCAAAACTGTCATCCGCGCCATATGAAGTTGCCGCCCCCAACGCGCCGGCCTTGCCGTCGGAATCCGCCAGTGCCGAAACCGTGATCACCGCGTCATTATACGCCGCCGGAACCGATAAGCTGGCATTTTTTGACTCATTGCCCGCCGCCACAACATTTGTTATTCCGGCATCGCGCGTCCGACACAAAGCCTTATGCAACGCATCATTATTCGTATTGCCACAATTATTATCGCTGCTTCCGGTGCCGCCGATGCTCATGTTAATCACGTTGATCCCTAAGTTGGCCGCATTGGCTTTGACCCAGTCCAAACCGCAAATGATCGTTGACCACGAACCCGAACCGTTTTTATTTAAAACTTTTACGGCAAAAAGTTTGGCTTTAGGCGCCACACCCACAACGCCGATCGTATTGTCAAGCGCCGCAATTGTCCCCGCCACATGGGTTCCATGGCCATTATCATCGGTTGCGCTTCGGGCCGTTAAGATGCAATTCTTTGAATACGTTGAAAGGTTCGCCTTCAAATCCGGATGCGTCAGATCGATCCCGGTATCCAGCACCGCCACACCCACGCCAACGCCCTCGTTGGCTAAAGCCTCGGCATCGATCCGGTCAATTCCGGTCGGAATTGACTGCGCCGGTTGCGTAATAGCTTCCGCTCCGGGTTTGGCCGCCGCGTAAACTATGCGATCCTCGCTTAGGAACGAAACCCGCGGATCTTTCTTTATCTTATCGATTTTGTTATCCGGTATTGTTGCCGAAAAACCCTTTAACAAATTATTATATTTATGAATTACCCCCAGCCCATGCCCCTTGGCCATCTCCTCTGTCGCGGCATCGCTGTTGTTAACGTCATCCTTGAATACTACGATATATTGTCCGGAAATTACATCCGGATCTTTTGCGTTTTTTGAACCGAATACGCTCGTTGCGCCCGCCGCCGTCGCCAAAAAAACTAAAAAAAATACCAGGAATTTTTTATTCATATTTTTTGTTGTTTTTTATAATCTCTTAATTATAATCTCCTACTATTAATCTAAGATTATAAATAACTAAAAGTCAAATAGTTTAGCCTAATAAAAAAAGAGCGCTCAAGCAGAAATTCCGCCTGAACCTAGTTTTGTATTATTAGTGGAGCACCCGTATTTTGATTTTCGGCTTGCTCTGTCAGCCACCGCAACCGGCCCTCAAGATCACTATAATCCACCTGCTGGCAATCGATCATAAATCGCCGTTTACCTAAGGGTACCAACACCGCATAGCGAACGCAATCCGGCATTAGGCAAACGATCTCCAGGGTTCCGCAATCCGATAGAGCTAAGCCCCAAACAACGCTGCCAACCTCAATTTTTTGGGGTTTAAAAATCAATTTTGATTTTGAAGCTCCAACCGCTCGAATCGCCATATTGATTGCCGATTCCGCCGCCCCGTTTAAAGGCGCTCCAACTATATTAGCCACATCAAGCGCTGCACGCACAGTGCCTAATTTTGGAAAGTCCGCTTCATTAGCCATTTCAACTCTCCATAATTGTTAACGTAAAAATTATAATTAAAAATAATCAATCTGTCAAATAAACAAGAATAATATTACATTATAAAACCAAACGAGTACCCAAAAAATAAAATAGGTACTCTTAGCGGATGTTAACGTACACCCCGCACAGGTTGCAGGTGAAACAATCCGCCAGCGGCTCATCGATCCACTGCGGCAACCCCTCAACCCCAAAAAACGACCGGGTGATCGCGATAACTATGTTATGCGCGACCATATTTATGCCCGGATTATCCCTTCGGTATTTTTTCGATAATCGCGTCACGATAACGCATCGCGTCATGATAACGGGCTGCTCTTGATCACCTTTAAATGGGCGCTGGCAGATCCATAGTGACCCTACGCCATCAACCGCCCTTAATAGCTGTACTAATTCCGACCCCCTTTCAGTTAACCCTCCCTGACTCTGGGTGCGCGAGAAAAATCCCCATGACTCCGGCCCGCTGATTAGCGACCCGGGAAATTCAACCACCAATTGCATAAACTGGCTGCCGATCATGCTCACCGGTATTACCGGCGTGTGTGGATCCAACCCGACGACACCCCGCCCGATTGACTCCGATGATCCATTACCATTCCGTCGATCCTTCTCTATTTCCGACTTCATCCATTTAGCTTCCTTTACCTTTAGAAAGGCAATCTCCCGCGATTAATTTTTAAGGTTCGAATTTCGGAGAATTGCCTCCGCCCTGTTTATAGCACAATTTTTTTATCCTGCAATATGGTTTTAAAAAAAGAAAAAGAGTTGCCGATCGATATTGGAAACCCCTTTAAAAAAATATTTTGTTGTTAAGGGGTCTGGCTCCAGCATAAATTGCAGGTCGGACAATCAATGATCGGATAACTGGCCACGAACCGAATACGATCATTTCCATAAACGCTTCTGGAGATCAAAGAAGCTGTCGCCCAGGCAAAATCTTGCTCCAGCCGGACATTTGGCTGAATCGAATTTTCATCAACCAGCCTTATGCCCACCACGCACCAGTTTATCGGTGAGCAAAAATGCCTTCGCTCGCAAACCGCGACCGCCTCGATCATTGGATTAGCCAACAAGCGCCGCAGCATGTTTATTCCCCTTCTGTTTAGCTTATCTTCGGGAATCGCCGCGCCACGATCAACTCGCAGAAACGTTGCGCCCGCCAGCAACACCAGATCCACATTCGCCGACAGCAGAAACCACATTATGCCGCCTTTCCGTCGGAACCTGAATGGCCAGGTCCCCAACTCCCACTTTCCCGAACCCAAGCCGATTCCTCCTTTATTTTGTCTTAACCGTTAATCAAAACTTTTGCAAATAAGGTCTGGTGAGGTTTGACCTCACCAGATGAATTTTGCTAAATTTAACTTATGAGAAAGGAACCGTTTTCGCCCGGGGATTTCGTCCACGTATTTAACCGGGGGAATCGAAAAATGAATATCGTGCGCGACGATAATGACCGATGGCGGTTTTTGACCTGTTTAAGATTTTATAACGATAAATCAGCGGCTCAATATTTAATGCGCTCATACTTCATTAACCTTAATCTGGTGAGGTCAAACCTCACCAGACCCGGAATATTTGATTGGCCGACCAATGAAGAAAACCAAGAACCAATTGTTTCCATTGTTGCATATTGCCTAATGGACAATCATTACCATTTACTAATGCGGGAAATTATTCCCGGCGGTATTAGCGAATTTATGCGCAAACTCGGCACCGGCTACACGATGTATTTAAACAATAAATACGGCGAAGTCGGGAAAATTTTCCAGGGATCATATCACGCTCGCGTTGTCGATTCAATAAATTATTTGCAATACATAGACGCTTATATTCAAGCCCTAAATCCCTTTGAAAGAATTACCGCCAATAAATCCCCAAAACCCGCCAAAATTGATCTTGCCCAGATTATCGATGATCAATTTTCCAGTCTCGGAGAAAGCCTCGGTTACCGTAATTTTCAAATCCTCAATCGTAAAGAAGCAGAATCAAAATTCAACCTACCTAACAATCAACAAAAATACGAACAACTCCTAGAATCAGTAGTTATGAACGGCGGCTTTGCCAAAATTATTGGAAAATTAGCAATTGATCTGAAGTAAAAATTAAAAAATCTGGTGAGGTTTGACCTCACCAGATTTTTGCACGAGATAAAACAGAATAAAATAAAATTATTTTTTGGGTTTGGACGTTCCCTTGGCTACCGCCACGGGTTCAGACACGCAAAATTCCGCTCTGAGCTTGACATAAAGCGCCGTAATGGCAAAATTATCGCCGTAATTCCCGCCGGGCGGCAATTCCGCATCGCAAACGCCGGTGGAAACTTCGGTGGCCGCGCCCAATACCGTCTTGGGTAATCCCGCGATCTTGCTTGCGAGTTGGGCAATCTGCTCCTTAATCTTGTTTAGTTCATTTTCGATCTGCTCTAGGTCGATGGCCGCGCCCGCAACCTGTGGCGTAATGCCGCCGTAAGTTCCGGAGCCGCTTCCCACCGCCCGATCGCCTGAAATACCGCCCCCCGACGGCGTCCCGCCGCTGCCGCCGCACGATTGCGTGTTGCAAAACCGCCAGTCGTTGCCGCCGTCAATCTTGGAACAATTCGCGCCGCCGTTGGCCGGCGCCGGATTGGTGCACGTTCGGGTTTGCGTGCCGCCGCCGCATGTTGCCGAACAATTTGACCAGACGCTCCAGCCGCCATTAATTGGATCAAGGCCGCCGCAAGGCGCGGTGGCCGCGCAATTTTTTAAACCGCCCTGCCCGTCCGGCACCTGGCCGGCCGCCTGGCCGCACGCCGTGGAACATGTGCCTTCGGCCACAAACATGCAGCTATTGGTACAGTTTGCCGTACCGTCGCATTGCTCGCCGCTATCGATCTTGCCGTTGCCGCAAAGTGCAATTTCAACGTGGCGGCATTCGCAAGACGCCGTGTCGCAAGTATCGCTGGTGGCGGGATTTCCATCGTTGCAATCGGCATCGGCCGTACACGCCATCTCGTTGCAGGTTTTACTGCACGCATGAGTGATCGCCGCATCTCCCGCAGTGCAGGCCTTGGCCGACTCGCTGCACGTACTGGCAAACGCCGCCCGCGTATCCATGGTCCAAGGATAATCATCGGAAGCATCGGTGCAGGAATTGATCGCTAAAATATTGCTGGCCGTACAATCCACCGCGGTTCCGGCTGCGCATTTGCCGGCCTGGCAGGTTTCCGCGCCGTCGCAGAACAAACCGTTATCGCAGTTTTGCGCGGTTTCGGTCCGCTTTTGGCAAGTGAAGGCCGCATCGCAGTAACCGGTATCTTTTTTGATCGACGTGCCCTCGCAATAGGTTTGGTCCAAGCCGCCGCAATCCCGGTCGGTCTGGCACTGGGTGCAGCGCGCGTCATTAACGCTCACCGCCGGCGCGCCGCATTCGTTGGCCGTACAGGAGCAATCGTCTTTGCAGCTGTTGGGAGTATTTGTGTAAGTGTAATAATCGTTGCCCACGCACCCGCTCTTGGCCGCGCACGAAGTTTCGGCGCACGCATTCGCCGCATCGCATTGCGCGCCGCACGCCGCCACATCGCACTTATGCGCCACGGGCGCCTCGGAAACGGTGCAACTGTCGGTCGCCTCGCTGCAAGTGCTGGCAAACGCTGCCCGGCTGTCCCAAGTGAACGGATTAGCATCGGGCGTATTGCCGCACGTCGCCACTTCCGGCAGGTCGAATGCCGCACAACTCACCGCCGCCCCCGACACGCATTTGCCGGCCTGGCAGATTTCCGCGCCGTCGCAAAACAGTCCGTTGTCGCAATCGCTGTCCTTGGTGCAATCCGGCAATAACTTGTTATAGAATGTGCAAGTAATGAATTCATTTGGCGCCACGCTGATATTGGATATTGTCCGGCTCGACTGGTCTAATGACCCGATCGTTGCACTGTCGCTTGAACGGACGCAAACCGCGTTCAAAAATTCGTGCTTCGCGTTAACCGTATCTTCCGTAACCGAGAAGGGACCGTTCTTGCAGGAAATATCAACCGAAATTGCGCCCGTGCTGTCAGTGGTATAAATCGTCCCTGGAGTTCCATCGACAAGTTTAAAATTCCAGCCGGCGCCACCGCTGGTTTGATCGCTTTTTGTCGCAATATCCCCGTCGCTATCGATCATTTTCTTAATGTTTATCGTCCCGCCGCAAACATCACTGGCCAAAGACTTAAGGGCAACTCCAAGAACCGAATAATCGGCCACCGCATAGTAAGCGTCCGCCGAAGAAACCGCTTCCAGATTTGCCTGAGATACATCGCCACCCACGCCGAGGGTAATGATCCGGGCGCCACTCCCCGTTTTAATACTGTTTGCGGCAATAATGGCATTGACCAGGTCATTGCCATCAGTTATGTCTCCGGTTGCGTTTGAACCATTGTTAATCGTGGGATTGCCATCGGAAGCAAATATTATCAAATCCGGGTTTACCCTATTAGGCAGCAAACTCTGCGCCTTCAAAAAACCATCCTGCCAGTTAGTGGCCACCCCTTCGGAATACGTAAAACCGTTGATCGCATTTTTAATAAGAGAAATATTTCCGCTAAAACCCTGCTTTACCGCGCCGCTGTTGCCAAAGCTGACCACGGCAAATTCCGTCGGCGTCCCGGCCAGGTCGTCCACCAAGCCGTTGAACGCCATCTTTTGCTGGTTAAGTTCACCCGCATCAATGCTCGATGAATTATCGATCACCAGCACAATATCCAAACCGCACGTTTTATTTAAAGTCGGGTTGGCCGCCACTGTCAACGCGGCAGTATAAACCGGCGCCACGTAACCGTTGATTTTTTTTGTACTGTCATAAACCGACGGTTTCACCGAATTCAAGCACCACGCTTGCGTAACATTATATTTAGTATTCAAAAACCACATGCCGGCGCCCTCCGACGCATCCCAACGCAACTCCGACCATTCGCATTTGCTGGGAATGATATCGGCAGCAGTTACTGCAACCGGCACAAACCACAACGCGGTTAACGGCTGCAACAAAACCAACAATGATACCCCTGCTGAAAACAATTTTTGCAATTTTTTCTTACCCGCGATTTTGCAGTTATTCATAATCAGAACATTGTTCCGCCCCCCAATGTTTGTTGCCAATCCTGATATGCGCAGGAATGTTTTTTATTTTTTAACAAATACCCTCTGTCTCACTTTAAGAAAAGTCACCAAACCCACCGCCAAAATTCCGATGGCCGCAACTACCGCAAACGTCAATCCCGAATTTTTAAATATCTGGTAAATGTTCGCGGCTGCCGCCGGGTTATTGCCCGCTCCCAAAGTAATGAAAAATTCTTCCTTCTGATTAACTTTATTATCGATCATGGTTGACAAAGCCACCGAGTATTTTCCTTCCTCGTAACCCTTGGTTCTCCAAATTACCTGGTCCAAAATCTCTTTGCGTTCATTAGGCTGGATCGCTCCCAGATTATCCGGATAAGGGAATATCGATTTAAAAATTTCCTGTCCATCCTTGGTTACCCGCAATTCAACAGTTGGTTTGATATCCACATTGCCCGCATTGTCATGGATCACCTTCACCTTAAAAGGATCGCCATTGGCCATCACATAACTGGCTGGCGTAAAAATTGTTTTAAACTCAAGTATCTGGTTATCGGTAACGGTAATATTAACCTCCCGGTCAAATCTTTGGTTAACCTGTACCGACGCTTCGCTGCTCATTTCCATATTGGCCGCCGTTGCCATCCCCACCACCATGCCCTGGTACTTGCCGTTAGCCGCGTTTTCCGGGATGACGAACTTTACTTTGGCCCCCAAATTCGAATTTGCCGGCACCACCAGCTGGGTAATTGGCCGAGAATTATCGCTTAAGGAGTAAAAAGAAACCCATTTCGAGATTATTCCTTCGGCGGATAAATTAAAAGTTACCGGCTTGGACTCGGAATTAATAAAAAGCAACTCGCTCCACACCGACTGCCCCCGGCGCGCATTGTCGATATTGATCGGCTCGGCCAGAATACCTAGCGCACTTGCACCAAGCGGCAGCGAAAATAATAATGCACCCGCCAAAATAAATTTCACAATGATTTTTTGAAAATTAATTGCCATTTTATTAGTATTTTAATGTCACATAATCATACTATGGCTGATTGCGAATGTCAACATCAAAACCCGGAATAAATTCAACATCTCGCTAAGTAATCGACCACCGGACTAAGGTCCGGTGGCTTTGTTGAAAACCTGGTTACAGGTTTTCAAGATTCGCCGGCTGGTCGCCGGCGGGGTGGCATAGCGATTAGCGAATCAATTTGTCAAACAGCGACGGCTGATTGACTTGATTGCGGTGGCTCTGATGCTTCACGTAGCGGCGGATGAGGTATTCATCAATGCCGATGGTCGACACAAAATAGCCCCTGGCCCACAACGATTCTTTTTGGTAAAGCCCGTGGGCCCGTTTGATCTTCTTTTTCAACCAGGCCGATGATTTCCCTTTGACAATCCGCATGACCCAGGATATTGAATCCCTTGGCGTAGTCAGAATGCAAAGATGGATATGGTCATCCTGGATATTCAGTTGCAAGATTTCCCAGTGCTTCCATTTGCAGATCATCTCAAAGATTCTTCTCAACTCGTCTTTAACTTTGGCATGGGCCAATACTTTTCCGCGGTACTTAGGCGTCCAGACGATGTGATATTTTAATTCGTAAAAACAATGTGTTAATGTACGTATTGTACGATTGTGGTAATTTGCAGACATAATTGTTACTAAAGCCACCCTGCCGGGTGGCTTTAGTATACGGCGTTGCCTTCAAACGTACACCCCGGCTAAAGCCGGGGGTTTAGCTTGTAACGAAAAACCCGCATGGTGCGGGTTTTCGTTTGCTTAACACTCCTAAAGCCAAGTTAGGTAGGATTGCAAACAGTATGGTCAGCTGCTTTGGCATTCAACTCGATCGTACCCGTGAAAGGACCTTGTAATTGGATCGGGAATTTCGATACCAATACGCCAAAATCCATTTCGTTCATCTCGGAAAGATCCAAATCAGCTTTCAACCAAGTGAATTTATGAGTTCCATCTTCATTCAACAGATCGTTCTCATACTCTTTGTAATTAGCCGAGCTGCTCACCGCCGCCTTGTATGACACATAATCCGTGCCATCCGGGTCCTTGATGCCCATTGAGTCTTGCCACACGCCCATGGTTAAACGAGTGCTGCTGCAGTTGCGCACGGTCGCGCCGTTCAAAGTCGGAGTGGTTGCCCAAACCGTATTGCCCGGAACCTCCTGCCACACGCCGGTCTTTACCTTGCCATAGTTGATGCCGGTAAAATCCACATCGTAGGCCTTGGTTGCCAAGTACCTCATGCTGTTGCTCAAGATCGTGCTGTTGTAGTCCGACTGGTCATTGGCCCAAACGTTTACTTTATAATCACCATTCGGGTCCTCATAGGACATGGTGAAATCGCAGCAATAAACATAACCGGTCTCCTTGGCCAAAATACCTTCATTGGCAGTGTCGCAAATGTTGGCATAGCTGTAATTCGCCGCAAAAGTCGGGAGATTGGCATTGTTATTGCGGATGTTGTTGCAGAACAAATTGAACGCATTGGTCGCCGAAAGGGCGGTCATTTTGCATTCGCGCACCATTTCCCCGCAGGTCGCCACCTCGCGTTTCTGACCCGTCACCGGATCCACGTGAGACGCGCCCAATTTTACTGTCGTCGGATAATAAACATCGCCGTAAACGCTCTTGATATCTAATTTTCCGTTAGGATCGGTCACGACGCCGCAAATGCTCACAGTTTTGTTTACGCCACATTGGCCGGAAGGCATGATCTGCGATCCCGCGGTAGTTTGCTCATCAGTCCCCAACAAAGACGCGGTCGGGCCATTCATTTCCCATTTTGCCGCCACGATCGGAGCGCTCGCTTGAGGCGCGCCGCCATCCTGATCCAAACCAGTGGAAACAGTAGTTACCGTCGCAAACGCGGCATTCGGTCCCGCAACCGTGGCTACCAAAGCCATAGCTGCAATAAATTGTTTCATCATATAAGTATATTTTTGTTTGTTATGATTTATTAGTTTTTAGAGATGCTAATAAACTCGTTAAATATCCTACTTTTCCATTCCCGATATTGAGTCTTGGCTGTTGAGAGCAAACCTCGACAGGTCTGTTGAGGTTTCCCTCAAGTCAGAACCTTTTCGCAATATCGGACACGGAATTTCGGATAAGTCCCGGTCGACCTTGCCTCGCCCGGTATGTTGCTAACCCATACCCGGCGCCTCTTTTATAATTTCGGCCGCGTGGCAACGACTTGCCCGTTTTGCCTATTTTAATAAAGTGCGGGTGGCGTTCTTCCCCCGGCAACGCCATCCGGACTTTATTATTTTTTTTAAAACATCATTCCACTTTAACCGGCGTTTCTTCAACCGCCGGCAAATCGCCTTCAGGCTTTACCGGATCGTTTTCCGGACCCGCCGCGATCGGTTCGTCGCTTGCCGCCAACGGCGCCGGCGCCATCAGTTTACTGGCCTCGCATTTGTATCCGGATAACGGCCGCGCCTCGATCTTCATTTGGCCGCCGAAATGCGTGCTGGTCGCGGCCGGAAAATCCGCCACGCGCACCATGAATTCCAACCCCGCCGCCTGCCCCGGTTCGATCGGCTTGGGAAATACCAATGTTTCAAATGGCGCGTAGCCCCGCCAATCGCTCTCGTCGGCAAATTTTGCCTGATAAGTAATATTATAAACATCGCCGGTTTTCCCCATTCCCATATCGTCTTGCCAGACCGTGGCGATCGCCGGCACATTGCCGGAATTGCGCACCAATGCCGCGTTTTGCGCCGTGGCTCCCGATCCGGCAGTCAGGTCCGCAACATCCACCACCGGCCGAGTGCTAACGGCATTCTCGCCGTCTTCAAAATACGCGGCGGCGGCGGCGATATTTTCCTTTACGCGCCCGTAATCAACATGCGAGAAATCGATTTCGAATTCCGCCTTGCCAATATATTCAAAATTACCGATCAGCGGTTTACTGTAAAGATCTTCGCCGATGCGCGCCATTAACGCCAATTCATAGTTTCCGGCAATGTCATCGAATGCAAGACTCGTTTTGCCGCAGTACACTTGCGCGCCGCCGGCCATTATCTGCCCGTCCGTGCCGCAAACATCATTATACTGCATTTCCGTCTTGAACCACGGCAAATTATTGTTTGATTTTTGAATTTTTTCGCAGAACAGGTTAAAACCGGCCGCCGCGTCCAATCGGTCTAACTGCAGCGCCGGCCCGGCCAGCTGGCCGCAACCCATTCGTCCCCGCGCATCTCCCGCTGCAAATCCCTGCTCCCGGGGATAAAATATCTGTGCATAAACTCCCTTTAACGCCGCCGCATCTGCCAAAACCACGCCGCACACCGAAAATTCCCGATTAACCTCAAAACGCCCGCTCGGATCAATCTGCCCCAAAAAGTCCTCGCGGTCATCGGTTCCGTCGCCGGTCATTACCCACTGTGCCGCGATCACCGGATCGATCATCGATCCAACCGTCGTTGTCCCGTTTTCTTCGCTGCGCTCCGAGCCCGCCGTCTCATCCGTACTGGTTGCCGCGCTTTCCGGCGAAGAGGTCGCCGCCGCGCCGCCCGGATCGCCTTCGAGCCGCGGCGATCCGGCCCCAACCGCGTCATCAGTAGTAATTTCCTCGGTTGAAGTTGCTTGAGTTGATGTTGCCTCAAACAACAATTCGTTACCTGTAAGCACGGGTGCCGCCGCCGATCCGAATTCGATCGTGGTCGTTGCCGGCGGTTCCTGCCCTTCCGTTTCCAAGCCGTTATTCCCATCCTGCCCCGGCGCCGCCGCGGTGCTGGTAGTGTTTGCCATCACCGCCCCCGACTCCGGCTCGGTGCTGGTCGCGTTATCATCGGCAAAACATAAAACCCCGCTGATCGCCCAGGAAACCGTCGCGAATATTAAATACGCAGATATTATCTTTCGCATGTCTTGGTAGAATTAATGTTAATTATATCGGTCTCGGGCTAGCCGCGCCGATCCGCGCCGCAAGTATCAAGTAAACAAAAATGGAGCCTAAGCTCAAGTTTCCCAACGGAAAACCAAGCCTGTGCTCCATTGCGATCATAGTTATTGGCTTCTAGAATACAATATCCGATCATCATGCCCTATTGTCCGCCTCCCCGGACAAGTAATTACATTTATAATATTTCCTTTCAGGTAATACTATCACCACACTATTAATATCCAATTAATAGTCGCTAACAAAATTATGCAATTACTCGTACCTCGCTGAATGTTAACATTCTAGCAGAGCCAAATTTTGCGTCAATCTTGCGAATTGCAAAAAAACATTTTGTAATATTGGTCCGTAGCCGGTCGTAGGGCGCAATGTTTCCCAACCCGGCCAGACACCGGCAATGCTACTGGTCGGTGGCCGCGACGGGAGCCGGTACCGGTTCCGGCCCGGCCGGAACGGCAGAATTATTTTCCTCCGCTTTGATCCCGCTTGAATTTTCTCCGGTTGCCCCTTCACCCAATTTTTCCGCAACCTCCGCCGGCGCCGCTTCCGCCGGTTCTGCCTCGGCATTTTCCGCACCTTCGTTGATAACCTCGGGCTCGCCATCTTCGGCTTTACCGCCGCCATCAACCGATATTTCCTCGGTTGATGTCCCCGCAATGGTCGTGGCCGCGCTTACAATTTTAAAATTACCCTCCCCGGCCGCAACGACGGCGTTGTTTTTATTGCGATCCTCTTTGGCCGCTTCCCCGGCCGCGAGAACCGCCAGCCGCAAACTCTTTTGGTAAGAATAGCCTCCGTCCGGCTGTTCGCCGTAAACCACCATATCGAATTCGCAATATTTTCCCTGCCAGTCGCGCGCCCCGGCCTTCAAACCGGCGGTCAATTCCCAAATACCGTTGGTTTGCGACATTAAGCCCGCTTCATGGCGGAAAGCCGGCAGATCCTGCAAGCCGCTATTGTTTTCCTGGCTCATGGCCGCCATCTCAAGCTGCGGGCACAGCGTTCCGGAAACGTTTGCCACGCTTAATATGACTTTAAAATCTTCAAGATAATGGTTGGTTATGGCCATCGCCGCCCGCACGCGGTTTTCGTCTGACACTAATCCCATAAATGGCCCGCCCTCAACCGAGAACCCCAGCGGATCAGCCACGAAGGTATTTCCCGAAGATACTTCCCGGTCAAAAAAGAAAGATTGGGTTTTGTCCGTCCCCAAAAACCCGGTCAGATTAATACTGATGGCCAATAGAGGAAATATTAATTTTGAGAATTTTGATCTTTTCAAAGCAGTTTGATTAGCGCTCGTTCGTTATTTTTTTGTTTGCTCGGGCGCCGGCGCCGGCTCGGGCGTCGGCTTTACGCGCACCGCCACCTTCTCCCCAGGAACGCGTTTGCGCCGGATTTCCCGCCAGATATTCTGCCCCTCGTCGATGATTATGAACACCGACGGGATACCCACCGCCGCCGCAAATCCCAGCGGCTGGCGCAAAAACGCTACCAGATATCCCGCCCACGGCAGCGTAAACAGCATTTTGCCGATCACATTGCGCTTGTCCACCGGGTTGGAATCATTGGCATTATTGGCATCGCCTTTCGTTATATAAAACGTCTTGCCGTTCCGTTCAACCGCTTCCACGATCCGGTGCGTAGTTGATACGTTACCCGCCGCGGTGGCAAAACTGATCACATCTCCCGCCGCGTAATCCGCCTGCGGTTTCACCACCACGATCCCTCCGGTTTTGACCGCCGGCTCCATCGAGCCCGAAAGTACCGCCATGATCTTATAATTACCGGCGATCGGCAGGGCCGGTATGACCAGCGCCACGGCCGCGAATGCCGCGAACGCCGCAAATATTGAATAAATGATTTTAGAAAAGCTCATATTTAAAAATATCCGCCGGTCACCGGTTTGCCGATGTTTCGATTACCTGCACGGCCCCGTTCACCGGCCGGCAATTCGGGTCAACCGCGGCCGAACAAATTGTTTTTCCCGCGCGGTTCGCCGGATCGCAAACATAAACCCCGGTTTTCTGGCAATTTTTCTTCCCCACAGTGCAATTTTTCCCAAGGTTTTTCCATAGGGAACCCTCATCGGTTTTGCCGTCGCAGTCATTATCCGCCCCGTCGCAAACTTCAGTTTTTGGCTGGCAAACTGGTCCGCCGCAAACATAATTCATATTGTTTGCCGCGGCCACCGCCGTAAATTTAATATCGGCCATGACGCTGTCAGTCTGAATAATGTTCCCGGTAACTAAAGGCACATTCCAGTCGATCCCCAAGCACGCGGCCCCGCCCGCTTTCACCGGCTTGCCGGCGCGCGCCGAATCCGCCACCGGCCAAATTCCGTTTTTCAATTCTCCGTTATTGATCAAAACTGGCTCGCCATTATCGATTTTCTTATTGCAGTTTGCATCTTGCCATACCGTGACCCGCAAATAGTCCTGCAACTCCCCCAGATTGGGACCGGGATTTCCGCAGGTTTGGTCAATGCCGCCCGACGATTCCTCGCCCGTACAACTATTCTCAAAATTGCGCACATTCAAAATCTGCGCACACAACCACGCCGCCTGGCCAAAAACTTTTACGCGCGCAATATTCTGGCCGCGGTCCCCGGGCTTCACATCGTCAAGATCGAAGAAAAGCTCGCCCGCCAGATCATTTGGTTTCCACGCGCAGACACACGGCTCGCCAGTACCCTGCCATGCATATTTTTTTAACGCTTTGTTCCAAACGCATTCCGCGCCGTTATAAGTGCAGCTGTCGCCCACCTTAAGCTCAAAATCGCTAGCTTCGGTCGGCCGGGCCGCAATTACCGCAATCCACAAAAGAATTGCCGCCGCGCCGGCGCCGCCAAGTTTTAGAAATAATTTTTTATTCATTTAAGCTTCGCTAAATTGGCACGCCTTTTTTATTCAATACCATCAACCCGCAAATCAATGCTCGAACCCTTGGACCCCGTTCTGAATCGCAGTAAAAATGTTTTATTATCGAATTCCCCGGAACCGAACGGTGCTTGTGCCGGCCGATCCTCGCAAAACCGCTAACCACGCGGCGCGGCTACAGGCCATTGTAAACATTGGTGATTGTACAGGATTTATGCGCGCCGGGCGCCAGTTCAACGGTTCCGGTCGCACTGCAATCACCGCCAAACGAGGACGTGTAATTGGGCAACGCCATCTCGCCCACTTGGTGCGTTCCCGCACCAAATCCGTATTCGGCTTGGCGCAAAACACGCATCCCGTCCACGGTCAGCCAAAAATCATCGGGCGACTTGTCCCCGCCGGATACGATCTTGTCCACGGTCAGGTAAGCCGGCGCTTCCGTCAGCTGGCGGCAGGTAAACCCGTCCTGATGGCGCGCCTGCACCGCCCAAAAAGTGATATCGCCGCTCATGCTGTCGGTTTGTGTGGCATTGTTGATACCGCTGCCAATGCAGCTAAACCCCGGATTGATCCCCGGTGCGCCGGTATCCGGCGCCACGGGCGCCAGCGTCAGCGTGCCAAAACAAAACGCCTTGGCCACATACTTAACGGTCTTGCCCGGCATCGGCGCGATCGTCTCGCCAAACCCATTGAACTCCGAATCCGCGATCGCGTAAGTGGCACCGGGATTGCCGGCTCCCAACGGCAAGCGCCCCGCGTTGCCGTTGATCAAAACCTTCTCGCCGGTTTCCAGAACATTGTCGCCGTCATCGGCCCAAAAAACATAATTAATGTGCCGTGCCAGATCCCCGTCCCACAAATTCGCATCCGGCGCTCCCGGCACGCTGTACTTGTCGATGATCGCCGGATCGTCGCAATCCGGATCATCCGCTTTTTCCTCGGTGGTGCAGCTTTCATCGTCATTTTTCGTCAGCCGGACATTGGCGCAGATCCATGACGGATTGTCTTCCACGTAAAGGCTGACTGCCTCCTGCTGCAGGTCATAGGGCTTGATATCGTCAAGATTGAAGAACAGTTCGTTACCCAAGTCTTTAGACTGCCAGCTGCAGCCGCACGCCTGGCCGGCCAGCGAGCCGCCCTGCCAGGTGCAAAGAGGCGGCTCGCTTTGGTCGCAAACGCATTCCATCACGGCTTCGTTATGGGTGTAAAAACAGCGGCTGTCCACTTTCAGGTCCAAATTGCCCGCAGAAATTTTATTGGCCGTTGAATTTTCCACATCCGCGTAAAAGGCGCGCGTCCCCGCAATGGCCGAGGCCGCTACCATTAAAACCAATGTGATTTTTGCCAAAATTTTCCCGCTCATCTGGATTTCGCCCACCGCGAATTGTTTTATAATCCGCGGCGGTCTTCTAAACTAATTATCACTACCTAGTTGGAAAAATCGGACATTTCTCCATCGAATTCAATCCAATCAACGTAACCAGTCGCTGCTGCCGGCCCGGGCTGTCCCACGCGAACCCCAAGCCAAGAATCGGTCGAACGTGTTTCCGCATTCGGATATTCAGCCAGTATTTGCGCCCACGTCTTTGGGTTTGAGCCAGGATTGGATCCATTTTCTGTCGTACCCACAGGCCAATTTCCGCCCGAAAGATGCCAAGAACCAGCGAGTGCATCGACTGTTGTCCAAGTATTAGGCGACACACCGGTTGGCACCATTACGAGACGCCTTTGCCAAGTATCGCTGTTATTGAAATCAACATTGAAATGAAGATATGGCAGTGTACCGTTAGGAGAAGGCTCATACATCCTATATTTCAGCGAGCTAATATCGGCCAACTTCCAATTTTTGTACCGATAAGTTGCGATATTATAACGGGGATCGGTTCCGGTATCAAGAGTCATCTGTGCCGCGCCCACCGAATCAGGTCCAGTAACGAAGTTATTTACGCCGCCGGTTCCGCTAAATTGGTTGATCGTCATCAAAGTATCATTGGTATCGTTGTAAAAAAACCAACTGTTAGGCGCCGCTGCCAACTCGCCGCTATTTTCCACCAAGTCGCCTGCCTTAACGATTTCCACCGGCAAAGGAGGTGCCACTGTCAAAGGATTTTCCCCACAATCAAAACCCTCGTTATTTCTTGCTTGCACCACCCTGAAAGCAATATCAGCCAACAAAGTATCAGTTTGCGCTTCATTGCCCATTTCTGCGCCGCTGCATCCAATTGGCCCGGGTGATGTAGGTACCGTCATTTTACCGGCGCACCATTGGAGACCTATGAATTTGGTGCTGTTGCCGGCTAGTGGCCCAAGCGGATATGTTTTTCCGGCCAAAACATCGCTTGCCGGACCACTTGTATTTGTAAATAATTGAGTTTCACCCGTCTCCCATATATTATCACCATCCAAGTCCACCCAAGCAAAAAAATTTATATTTTGTGCCAATTCCCCATTGTTGCCGGTATTACTCGGTTTACATTTAGGATTTGTTTCAGCCTCGGTTTCCGGATCATTGCACGATCTTTCAAGATTTGCTAAAGGGCTAATAAACAAACAGGCAACCGCATCGTTACCGTCCACATGCAAACTAATGGTGTTTTCTCCGGAATCTCCGGGTTTAACATCAGCAAAATTGAAAAATTTTTCTGCCACAATATCTTTTCCGTTAGGTTGGCCCCAAGTCAATCCGCAAGGCTGTCCCGAAATCGGATAAGCACTATTTCCTTCCGACCATTCGTATCTTTTATCTGTTGAATCATAGGCACAAACCTTGCCGTTGTAATGCGCGGTGCTATCAACTTTCAAATCGATCGCGCCAGCCGTAAACGTATTACCAGAACTGGTTTCGGTGTCGCTGAAGAACGCAATGGTGCCGCCGATCGCCCCGGCCGCGGCCACTGCCATCATTAATAAACTCGCGACTATTTTTTTACTCATTCTTTTTTAGTGTTTGCTTTTTAGGCAAACAAAATTAATTTCCTAAAACCTTTTAACTTGCCGGTTACGGCTGCGGACACGACGCGATCTGCGCCAGCGCCAGCTCCAGGCTAGCATAATCCGTCACGCCGAAGTAATGGTCCTCGCCCGAAGCAATGGTCTTTAAATAGGTGGGATTCACCTCATCGCCAATGCCGAACACGAAGATCGTCACTCCCGCGGCTTTGGCCGCCGCCGCCTCGTTGAACGCGCGCGCCACCGGATCCGGGCTGGTGGGCCAATTAGGTACCCCATCGGTCACCAGGATCATATAATCCGCGATCGCGGGCCGTCCATGGGCATCCAATTCACCCTTGGCTAAATGCAACCCTTCGTACATGTTCGTCCATCCCAAAGAACTTAGCGCATCGATTCCCGCCTTGATCGTAGTTTTATTGCCGGTCAAAAGCGTGTCTAAAGTGCCGTCCGTGGCAAAACTCGACTGGCCCATCCAAATACCGCCATCCGGGTTCAAAATATCCACAAACGATTTAGACGCGGTTTTTAATTCGGTCATGGCTGTTCCGATACTCCCCGACCGGTCCAGCACCAGCATCACATCGCCGCTGTTGATGCAAACTTTGTTATAGGTGTTGGTGATGGTGCATTCGGAAGTCTGGCCCGCCGCCACCGCCACGCTCTGGCAAGTATCGCCGGTTTTCGCCCAGCCATCCGGCAAAGCGCCTTCGGTAATGCTATAGGTCCCGGCCATCAGATTGCTGATAGTGCTGGAACCGTTACCGCCGCTCGTCGTGATGGAAAACGGCGCGATGCCGTTATCACCGGTAAAATCGAACTTGGCGTCGCCGTTCTGCGCCACCTTCTTCACCACCAGCGTCCCGGCCTCGGGCTCTGTCCCGCCGCACAAGAATTTGGTATTGTTGCGCGCCTGGTACGCGTGGAAAATAATGTCTCCTGCCACGCTATCGGTTTGGATCTCGTTGCCGGCATTAATATCCACGTTCCATGCCATGCCCACGCAAATGCTTTTTGTGCCAAGCTTGGCCACGCTGGAATCGTAAACCGTCCAGCGGCCATTGGTAAGCGCCACGTTTTGCGCCACCCATTTTTCGCCGCCGTTTTTGATGTTATCGCAAGCGATACCCCCGCCCGCACCGTCGTCGATCCAAACGTTGAACGTAAGTTTGTTCTGCAACTCGCCTTGGCTTTCGCCCGGATCGTCGCAAGTGGTATCGGCTTCGGCTTCAGACGAAGTGCAGCCGTTGTCAAAATTCTTCACTTTGGCAAACTCGCCGCAGATCCACGCTTCGTTATCCACATGGATGCTCACGGTATTTTCACCCTCGTCACCCGGCTTAACATCGTCGAAATTAAAAAACAGTTTATTGGACATGTCCGCCGTCTTGGCCCAGCTGCACGCGCAATCCTTCCCGATCAGCTCCGGATAGGTGGAACTGCCCGCCGATTCTTCTTCCCACTTGCCGGACTCGCCGCAAACCATGCCGTCATAATGGCAAGTATTGTCCAATTGCAATTCAAACCGGCCGGCGGCAATCTTGTTGTCCGCCGAGGTTTTCGAACTGGAAAACAATGCCATTGTTCCTCCCACTGCCAAAGTACCCACTGCCGCGAATGCCGCAATGATCGATATTAATTTTCTTTTTGTCATATTTTGCTTATACTAATATTTTTTCATGAAACTCTTTTTCCGCTCCGCCGCCGTTCGGCGCGGAGCCCTCACGACCTTTATGAATTGCGCCGATTGCTTAAAATACCTCGCAAAAGCCTGGCTTTATCGAACGCCCAACCCAAGCCTTTGGAGATTTTTCAAGAAAAGGCAATTTTATTCGGATTTAGTTTTTCCGATATGAAAAACAAAAAACCCAACCATTATTCTCACCTCAAGAACACTGGTTGGGTTTCTTTTTCCCGACAAGCCGCCGCTCAACGCTGATAATTGCCGCAAAACAATTTCCACGTAATTGCCGCTTTTCCCCCCGGAAAGCGGATTATCCGTTTTTAATTAGCGCCAACGGCCAATGCCGCCCACATAGTTAATTTTAAATCCACGCCCGCGCCTGTCAAGTTGCCGCCTTGCCGCCGCATTTTCTGGTCCTTAACTTAAAAAAGCTTGCACGCTTCGACCTTTAATGAACAAATTGTATCCCTAAAATATTACAATAATATTAAAAAATTAAAAACGTCCGGTATCCCTGGCCTATAAAAGATAATATTTATAATGCTGGCGGCAAAGGCGTCGAGCTGGCGAATCGGCTTGCCGCAATCAAAGAAGAACTCTCCGAATAAAGCAGCCGCTTTTTTTAATTTTCCGCCAGTAATTTTCTAATGGTTTCGTAAACCGGTTTTTTGGTGCCGTCGCTACGCAAGATGCCGAAAAAATTTTCATTGCTTGCCGTGTCGGTACCCAGATCCTTATATCCGTAAAAGAAAAGCGGCCCGTCCCAATCGTAATCGCGCGCCAGCGCGATCCCTTGTTGGAATATTTTTGCCTGTAATTCCTCAGTCACATGGTCGGCGCCGTTCAAATTCGTTTGGCCCGCCGCCGCCTGCTTGCCCGGGCCGCCAGTGGGCGCGCCAAACTCGGTCAGCCACAATCTTTTGGCGCCGTCTCCATACGCCGCCATCACGCCGCGCAGGCTGGGCGCGGTCGCGGCCATTTGCGACCAACCGCTCCATGTTTTGTAATCGGTTGGCGCCGCCGGGAACGAATACGGATGATGGCCCACCGCGTCAAAATATTTCCCCGCGCCGTTATCGTAAAGCTCGGACAAAAATTCCGCGGGCGCGATATTGCCGTCCTTGCTGGCGGCCGGACCCAGCCCTCCGGTCACGATCGCCGCGGCCGGATCAACTTTTTTTATTGCCGCCGATGCCGCCTTGAGCAGCGCCGCGTAATCTTTAGCGTCTGCTGCCGGCAGCCAAAAACCTTTTAAATTGGGTTCGTTCCAGATTTCCCAAACCTTGATCCCCTTGCCCGAATAACGCTTTACCGCGGCGGCGGCGAAATTCGCAAACTCCTCGGGCTTTTCCGGATAGCACCTTTCCGTCATCTGGGGGCAATCGGTCGGCAGCGCCCATTTTGGCGTATAGCCCAGGATCGCCACTAATTTGAAACCCCTCTCGTTGGCCGAATCCACGAACCGGTCGATATGCTCCCATTTAAAATTTTCTCCGTCGTTTGGCTGGGTATGCGACCAATCGATATCGAACCGCAGCCGGCCTACCCCCAGCAACGCCAAATCATCCAGCTGCCGTGTTAATTCGCGGTCATCCAACCACAGCATCGTCTCGCCCACCGACATGCCGAAATCGTAATTAAGTTTATATTTTTCCGCGCTTTTTGCCGCGGGTAAGTCTGCTGCCGGTTCGGTTGCGGATTTTACCGCGGCTTGCCCAGGTTCGCTGATGGTTTCCGGGTCCGGCACGCTGGTGGTCGCCTCGCCCCCATTTTGCGGCTCCCGCAGAGACTTAATTAACGACTCCAGTTCGTTTACGCGCTGGCTTAATTGGTTTATTTTGCGTTCGCTCCAACCTGCCTCACCCGGTACCGGCAGGTCGAACTGGCGTCCGTAAAAATAGTCGCTCACCGCCACCATCAGCGTTCCCGAAACCAGCAGTATCGCGCAAAATACCAAAAACTGCCGGTTAATGACTTTTTTTACCTTTCTATTTTTCGATCCCATTTTTTTAATAATGCGTAAACACCGCTTTTTTTATCTTCCGCCCCCAGCCGCGCAGATACATGTGGTCCCAGTAAAAAATCTTTCGCGCGGCGCGCGCTAGTAGCCCTCCTGCGTCGTCAACTGGAGATGTAACCCCCTTTTCGATCACTGTCTGCAGATCATTGGCAATGTTGTTCTTGCGCAGCATTTCCAAATTGTCTTTATGTTCGATCGCCACCGATCTCTTTACGCACGCCGCGGCCAAAAGATCTGGCGGATATATCCTGTTTGGAAAAGTTTTTGCCTCGGCCAGCTTGCCCGCGGCCAAAAGACTGGTCATGGTGCGCACGCACTTTTCGCACCGGCCGCAATTATAAGCGCCCTTGGCGTTCATATAGCACACCCGCAAATAGCTCAAAGCTAATGGTGATTTGGCGATCTGCCAAGCGATCTTGTCGACCCGGCGCGCCTCGGTGCCATCATGGTCGAAAAATAAAGCTTCAGAACTCCACAACTTATCGGTTTCCAAATGCGACCCCCAGGGGATTTGCTGCTCGCGCCCCAGCGATGAAGGAACATAGATCTTCTTGAACTCCCGCCGCAAGCATAACCCGGCGGCGGCCAGGCATCCGCCGTGAGTATACGACCACGGAAAGATCGGATCGGTAAGCTCGCGCAAATTGCTCTCCAATGCCACCACCTCGATCCCTTCATGGCGCGCAACATCAGCAACATTTCCTTTCGCCGCTGTCCAAAGTTTTTTATTGCCCCGGTCAATATCGAAGCCATTAATAGTAATAAAAGCGCTGATCCGGTCGCTAAAATCCTTTTTATGCTTTAAATAAGTATAGAACGAATCCACGCCGCCGGAAAAGAACGTGGCGATACGCCTCGGTTCAGCTTGGTCGGGAATCAAGCTTTCGGCAATTATGTTTACCGGCTTTAATCCGATATTCCATCTCGATATGATTTTCATGATTGCCCGCATCCCGCCATAAAGCCTTTCCGAAATTGCGCCCTCGACTACCAGGTCCTCGCCTAATGCCATCGACGGCACCAGCAGCGCCGCCGCGAACGGACTGGCATCCGGCTGCAAATAGTAATAATTTTTGCGGTCGAATTTAAAATAAGCCCTATCCCAGCCCGCGCGGCGGATCCTGCACTGCGCCGAAATTATTGCAAAATCGCCGTCCGTATTTATTTTTACATCCTTAATTTTCATGGTCTTCGGGTATTGAAAAAGGCAATCTATTTTTTAAATGTTTTAATAACGCCGCAGAATTAGCGCCTTGGCATGCCGCGCCAGCCCGCGCAAGTACATATGGTCCCAATAATATAATTTGTCTTGAAGTTTATCCCTTTTTTCCGTGGTTTTGGTTTTCACGGCCGCGATCGCTTCTTCGATCGCCGCTTGCAATCCGGGATCAATATTTGCGTCCTTCAGTGCGTCTAAATTATCATGATGCATCGCCACGCCGATCACATCGCTAGCCGAAATCACCCGGAAAAGCTGGTCTTTATCGATCGTGCCCGGCAAAGTCTTTGCCTGCGATAATTTGCCCAGCGCGTACAGCGCCGTCATTGTCCGTAAGCACTTTTCGCACCGGCCGCAATTATAGCTTCCCTTGCGGTTCATATAGCACACCCGCAAATGCCTTAAGGCTAACGGCGAATCGGCAATACGCCTAACCTTTTCAAAACGTGACGCCTCGTGGCCGTCTTGCGCGAACGCAATGATCTCCGTACTCCAAAAATGGTCCAGCAAATGATGCGAGCCTTCCGGGATCTGCGCTTCCTTTTTTAGCCCCGAAGAAATATAAATTTGCTTTATTTCCCGCCGCAGGCACAATCCGGCCGCCGCCAGGCATCCGCCATAAGCATTGATCCACGGCACGATCGGATCGATCAAATGACGGATATTGCTTTCAATTTCGATCAAGCGCACGCCGGCATCACGGGCCACTTCGCGAACCGATCGGCAAGATGTGCGCCACAATTGATCATTGCCAAGATCGATATCATAACCGTTAACCACCATGAACGTATCGATCTGGCCCTTTCTTTTCAGATAAGTATAGAACGAATCCACGCCCCCGGAAAAAAAGGTGGCCACATGCTTCGGCCGGCCCCGGTCGGGGACGGCTTTATGCGCGCGGATCCGTATCGGCCTCAATCCCAGCCCCCATCCCGACATCAACGAAACAATATTTTTCATACCCGCCAATAATTTCTCCGATACCGCGCCCTCGATCTCCAAGTCTTCGCCCAACGCCATTGCCGGTACCAGCAGTGCCGCCGCGAAAGGGCTGGCATCCGGATAAACATCGGCCAAACATTCGGGATTAAATTTAAAATAAACCCGGTCTGCCCCAAAATGCCGGATATGGCAATCCGCGGTCAATCGTACTTCGCGCGCAGTTCCGGACATCCGGAAATTGTTTATTTTCATGTTTTCTTTAAGCGATATCTGTGGTATCGTTGGTAATCGACCGGTATATTTCTACTATATTAATTTTTTGCTTTGTCAATACAAGATTTGATCAAAAAATATTGGCGCGACAGCCTATTGCGCAACTCTCTCTATCTAATGGCCAATGCCGGCGCCATGGCTGTGTTTGGTTTTTGTTTCTGGATCATTTGCGCCCGCCTCTTCACTCCGGAACAAATTGGCATTTCCACCTCGCTGATCTCGGCCATGTCATTGATCGCCGCCGTCAGTATACTCGGATTGGATAGTACCTTGGTGCGCCTTCTGCCCGGCTCGCGCGCCCGCGACCGCGAATTCAATACCGCCGCCGCGCTCAGTGCCGGCATGGCGTTCGCTTTGGCATCCGTGGTGGTTATCATTGCGCCGTCGGTCTCGAATTCGCTGGATATTATAAATAAAAATATTATCTTCGGCGCGGTATTTATTGCCGGCACCGTCTTTACCGCGGTTAATTCCATAAATAATAGCGTTTTTATTGCCAACCGCCGCACGCAATACATACTGATTTTCGACGGATTGTTGAACGGCGCGGCAAAATTGATATTGCCATTCGCGATAATCGGCCTGGCCGGATTCGGCCCTTATTCCGCTTATAGCGCGTCGCTTGCCTTTGCCACCGCCGCCGGTCTGGTCGCGATAAAATACCGGTTTGGCCACAAAATTGATTTCCGTATCGACATATCAACCCTGAAGAATATTTTTACGACGGCCTCGGCTAATTATGCCGCCAGCATTTTTATCGCCGCCCCCGCCTATATTTTACCCCTGATCGTTATAAATCGCCTGGGCGCCGCCGCCGCCGGTTATTATTATGTGGCGTTCATGCTGGCCAATATGCTTTATTCGGCGGTTTACGCGATCGCGCAATCGTTCTTTGCGGAAGGTTCGAACAATATCGGCGATACCCAAAAACTTGTCCGCCGGGCATTGCTGATGATCATTTTAATAGTAATTCCGGCCGGGATCGGACTAACCTTGCTTGGGCCGGCAATTCTTGCCTTTTTTGGCAAGAATTACGCCGCGGAAGGCTGGCAGCTGGTATACTATTTTGCCCTTGCGGGCCCGATCGTAGGAATAAGCTATCTTGGCATCATGCTGCTGCGCGTTCAACGCCAGATGAAAATACTGGTTGCTTCAACTTTTACCTATGCCTTATCGATCTGCGGCTTGGCGCTATTATGGGCAGAAATCGGCCTGGCCGGAATCGCTCTCGCCTGGACCGCCGGTAATTTGATCAGCGCGGTCATTTCTTTTTCCGGAGTTATTTTGCGGCCCCGTGTTTCTTTTCCCAAACAAACCTAACCCGCGCCGCGGCTTCTTTGGCCTTATCCTGATAACCCGGCAACACCCGGCCAAGTTGGCGCCGGTAATCAACTTCCGCGCGGACTAAATTTTTGAAGAGATCTGTCAGCTTGCCGGCTTCGACATCTTCGATCTTAACTACCCATTTTCCCAACCCCAGGTCATTCATGATGCCGCTGGTTTTGTGCTCGTACTCGATCGCGATCGCCGGCACCATCGCCGTTAAGGCAAAGATTACCGAATGGAATCTTGTTCCGATCAAATAATCAAGTTTCGCGTAAGCCGATCTTAAATTGTAATGATCGCCCCCGGCATAGATTACCGCCTTTTTTTTATTCTTCATCAGGCCGTAAACTCGCTGGCTGGCCACCCGATCGTCGTCGTTATGCTCCGCCGCCGTCACTTGCGGAATGAACACTACATAAACCCCGCACTCTTCGATGATCCGGTCGGCAAATGCCGCCATATTTTTTTCATAATTTTTTTGCCGGTCATCATTCAACCACCGGCGCACGGTTATACCTACCAGCTTGGCATTATCCGGAACACCTAATTCCCGGCGCAGATCGATAATTTGCCCGCCCGCGAACAAGAACCCGCTATCAACCACCCGCCGCGCGTTTTTAACTCCCATACTTTCCAGTAGTTTCATCGATACCTCCTCGCGCACCAATATCCGGTCAACCATCTTAAGTACGATCGCCGCCGCCCTGAACTGGAACCGATTGCCAAACGGACCCACTGACTGCGGATAAATAACTACCGGCTTGTTCAATATCCAGCATAGCACCAGCGGATGCAATAAAAGCATCAACAAAAACGTACTGCGCCATCCTGGCTTGCCGCGCAAATAACCCCCGCCTACCGGTACCGCCAAATCCGCATCCTTATAATAAGAAACCGCTTTTTTTAAATGCCTTCCCAGCGGTATTTCCTTACCCGTAAACCGGTAAATCGCCGCCCAAATGAGCGTCGCAAACGCCATATAACCGCAATACGATGATTTTAAAAAAAGATTATCGTAGCGGCTAAAAGCAATTCGCATTAACGAACCGGCCACCGGCGCATCGTCGAATTTCTCCTCCGGCGCCGTCCGGTCCATAGTAAGTACGGTGATCTGCGGATCGTCAAAAACCCGCCGCATATCCGCGATCAAAACGCTCAACAGGACCGCATCGCCCTTGTTTTCTTTTGAGTATGCGTGGGTAATTATTATTTTCATATTAATCTATGGCCCAATTAAGTGATTATTTTGCCGGAGAATTGTTTTGCGCCGCCGGCGCAAAACACTAAGCGGTTTTTCAAAAAAAATTGCCGTGCTCCGCAGTTTGGCAAGCCCGCGGCGCGGGATAAATAATTACCGGATAATGTTCATAAGATTACTTATACACCCGGCACCCGCCATTATCGTAAAGCCGGTTCTTGTTTTCGTCCAAAAATTCCACCGGATATTCATAGCGCATCTGGTCGCTGTTGTATGCGACTCCGGCCTGGCCCTTCTTGATATTTGCCCAACCCAGTAGCACATAAGCATCCTTGCGCAATAGTCCCGGAAAAATATCGGCCCAATAAGAATAATCCATTCCTGCAACCGGCAAGCGGCTCACTGACGCATAGCGCCCGGCCGGTATTCCCGACTGGTATTCCTTATCTTTAAGCGGCGCCATCCGGTCTTTCAACCACAACGCACATTCACGCTCTTCTTGATGCTCATAATAAAGGTCATAATACAAACCGTCATTATGCAAATGCAATAAGGGCTTAAAACCCCCAAGCATTTCGGTCAAAAGTCCCGACGATGAAATAAAGAAAATCATTGCTAACCCCGTTGCCGCCGCCATCCGGCCCGCTTCCCCGGATCGATAGGCCAAAGACGCGGCTCCGCAAACCAAAAATATTCCCGCAAACACCAATGCTTGCTGGAAAGACCGCAATGCGCCGTACGCCACCGATAATACCGGCAAGACCACTTGCGCCAATACGAACAATAAACTTCCGCCCGCCAGCAAAACATATTCGGTGTCGATCTTTGACGCGCCCGCCCGCGAAAATAATAACCACAGGAAACCAACCGCGACCAACAGTTGTAATAATCGAGACAATACTTGCCGGAAAATATAGTGGAACGACTCGATATCGACCCCCGTGGCTGCCAGCTGCCGGCCAAGCCAAGTTATAGGCAAATTGGCTTCGCGCGCAATTCCAACCGCCCCGATCGCCGCCAGATCATAATAAATTTCTTCCGGTCCCTGGGCACGCACTTCGGGCAAAATTTTGCTTTGGAATTCATTCAATGCTTGTTGCGGATCCGGCTTCTGCCAAGAAAAAATACTATATTGCACGTCCGCCGACCGCGAATCGTCGCGAGCCTTATTCAATAGGGCGTCGGCGGTTTGCGACACGATCTTTGAAATTCCGTCCGAAACCGTATCGGTCACCAAGCTACCCCAAACGAATGCCGCTTCAAGCAGGAGCAGCGCCATATAAATATTTATTGCTGGCCGCGGCGGTGGCTCGCGCCGGTCAAGCTCCAGATAGCCCGAATTGATCCGCCAATTCCGTTTTTTTATGGCCCGCCCCACTCGCCCCGCGGCCGGACGCAAGATCAAACAAACCGTTAACGCCGCAAAAAAAGCATAGGTCGTGGCATAATGCGACAAGATCATCCCTATTCCAAAAACAACAAACAATATTTGCCGCCAGCGCCTAGGAATATCCTTGTCAAAAACCGCCATTGCCGCCAGCGCCAAAAATAAAATTGCCGCCTCTTGGCGGTTTAGCATTGGCATATCGTTGAAAAACGTCGGAAACGACACAAAAAAGAATGCCGCCAAAAACGCCAAACCAGGCGACGAATACCGGCGCGCCGCCAAATAAATTGCTACCGGCGCGAACGCAAAGATCAGTTGAAAAAAAAGCTTAAAAATATAAGGATCGTAAACCGCCAGCAAATTATCCAAAAAAGTAGGCAACACCGTTACGCTCAAGCACGCATTGTACGCGTCATTAAAATTGTCCGGCGACCAAAAGCCAAGGTTCTTGGATAGCTGGAAAACATTATATTCCCGCAAAACATCATGGCCCGTCACGGTCCACCCGCGCAACGAAGTCATTAGAAGTAGCGCCAGCGATATCAAATAAATTGCCGCCGGTATAACTTTCGGGTCCCGCCGCCGCGCATTGACGACAATTATTGGTACGAAAAGAAAAATACCCCAAAGCATTACCACCGTCAAAATATTTCCCGCGCCGTTGTTCAGCCTGATGGCGCCAAATACTGCCAAAAAAACGAATATTAGCGGCAAACCGACAAAAACAACATCCAGAAAATTATCAAAAAATATATATTTTTTGATTTCCAGCTTGACCGGGCGAATATGGCGCCAGGAAAAAGCGGCCAATAATAACAGTAAAACCTCAAGGTCGACCAGCGAATAAATTTTATCCAGCGGCCGGGCAACTCCAAAAAATAAAGGAAGTAGGATATTACCGATGCTGCCCGCGATCATGATCCCGAGAACGCTTAGCCCAACCGCCAAACACGCGGATCTCCAAAAATCCAAACGAACCGCCCCAAACGCGCTTAACGCCAAATAACCCGGCACCGCCGCCAAAAACGTAAAGCCCAAAATATTTAAAGACTGGAAATAATTCCAACCGGAATATGAAAGCAGTAAAAAAACCCCAAACCAGCAAATAATACCCAGTAAAATTTTTTCGCGCGACAATTTAATTACTGCCATGGGTTTGATCGTTTAGTGCTTCCATATAAACCGCCTCCAACTTATTGGCCGTTTCTTCCCAGCTGAATTTACCCGCCTTTTCCAAGCTCGATTGCGATAATTTCAAGTACCGGTCCGGGTCGGCCGCAATTTTTTCAATTGCTTTTGCGGCCTCAATAATATCCGATACTAAAATACCTGTATTGGCAACCAGCTCCGCGTTACCCGGCACATTGCTGGCAATCACCGGTAAACCGCTCGCCATTGCCTCCAACACCGCCAACGGCATCCCTTCGATATCGGATAATATCAAAAACGCATCCGCCCGCCGGTAAAGCTCAATCAACTCCGCCTTTGTTTGCCGGCCTAAAAACTCCACGTTTTTTAATTTTAAATCTCGCGCCATCGATTGTAGCTCCGGCATTAATTCGCCGTCCCCGGCAATGATCAGTTTTGCCAAAACCTTGACACGGCTCATCGCCTCGATCGCCCGGTCAACCCGCTTTTGCGCCCCCAATCGCCCGGCATAGACCAAAATAAATTCTCCGCCGCCTAATTTACGCGCTCCGGACACAAAATATTCATGGCCCACTCCGTTGGGCACGATCGCTATTTTTTTTGCCGCGATCCTGTACTTGCTCTGCAAGTCTCTGGATTGTTCTTCGGAAAAAACCACTACCCGCGCCGCCGCGCGCAGTACGGGGCCTAAAAGGTATTTTTTATAATAAGGCAATAAAAAACCCAGCTTCCCGGAAACACCCACATCCAAATGAACATGCGCCACCACGCGCGCTCCCCGCAAACGCGCCGCCAAAGTTGCGATTTCGGGCAGCCCGGCCGGCGAAATATGCACATGGAATACCGAACCCTTCGGTAATCGCAGAAGCCGCCAAAACAATGTTGGCATGAACGGCGTGTGCGCCACCTCTATTGTCGCCAACCGGTTTATCTTTGGTCCGCTATTGCGATCGCCCGCCGAGTGCTTTCTCCCTGCCGTAAAAACTTGCACCTGATATCCGCGCCGGAATAATTCTTTTGATATTTCCTCGGCTACGGTCTCCATTCCTCCTAAATGCGGCGGATAATAACCCGTGATCTGCGCGACCACCGGCTTCGGTTCCGATTCGGTGGCCACCTCCTCCGGTCCGGACCACGCTTTTTCTAGTATTTCCCGGTATTTACCGATCCGCGCCGCCCAATCGAATTCTCGTGCCGCCTTTTCGCGCCCGGCCCGGCCCATCTTTTGCGCCAATTCCGGGTCATCTAATAATTTTTCGATCTTTTGCGCCAGCGCCGGCGCGTCTCCAGCATCCACCAAATAACCCGTCATCCCATCGCCAACCAATGCCGGTATTCCGCCCACACGAGTGCTCACCACCGGCAATCCGCATGCCATTGCCTCCATAATGACCGTCGGCGAACTATCAAACGCGCTGGGCAAAACAAATACATCCGCCTTCTGATACTCTTCAAGCAAATTACGGCCCAATAATTTTCCCCTAAAAACCACCCTCGACCCAATACCTAGAAAATTGGCATATTCCTGATAATCATCGCGCATATCGCCATCACCCGCCACAATAAGCATTAAATCTCCATATTTTTGATTTAATATTTTTTGCGCCTCAAGAAGCGTCTCGAGTCCCTTGTACTGTTCCGCCCGGCTCAAGCTCGCCGTAAAAAGCAGCCGCCGTTCGGATCGCTTCGATCGCGGTTCCGGAGCAAAGTGATTAATATCGACGCCGGGAGCAACCGTTACGCTTTTAGAATAACAGTTTGCCAAAAACCCTTCGCGCACAAAATCCGACGAACAGATTACCGCGCGGGCATGCGCGATCAACGCCGGCAAAACCACGCCTTCGTGGAAGGAAATGATCGCATCTAGCAAAACACTGCCCTTATGCCTACTCGCCGCATGGTACGTCAAAACCAATGGGATCGAGCCATTGGAAAAACCCGCCATTTCCGCAAAGAAAGGCACGGGTGCGTGCGCGTTGATGATAGTAATAGCTTCTTTTTTTGCGATCCGCCGCAGCGTGAAAAACCAAAGCGGGTTTATCGGAGTATTTGATATCTTGAACCAATACGGCAAACGAAAGATCTTCATACCTTCAAAATATCCAGCTTCCGCCCCAAACCCCAATCCTCGGCGTCCGGCGGCCGCCAATACCACTTGCCATCCCTGCGCCTGCAATTGCCGCGCGATTCCCGCAGCATAAGTCTGCACCCCGCCCGTATCCGGTAAAAAATAAGGTGTCGCCAATAGTAGCCGTTTTGGACGCAACGCGGGCAATTCGCCATTAGTTGCGTAAATTACGTTTTCCCGTCCCGCAATATGCGCCAGCACGCGCTCCAGTCTATCCCAATCACCATGTTCATCGATTTCCCAGGAATGGCCCCAAAGATGGAATTCGCCCCCGGTTTGCGCAACGCGGTCAAACATTGCCGCTGCTAAACAGTCCCACTGGAGATATTTAACCGCCAAAAACGGATTGAATCCGGCAAAACGGATTATCCTTAATAAATCCTGAAAATGGTTATAAGCATTTATGGTTGTCTGCGCCTCAAACGGCTGCCACGCCCCCGAAAACGAGTGCCGCTTCACGGTCCGGGCATAAATATACCCGGCCCGGGAAGCCATCCTTGCGTGTTTTGTCCGATATTCGCCGCCCGGATAGCAAAAAGATAATATTTTCCGGCCGGTTATTTTTTCCAAATATTTTTTTGATTCGCTTATTTCCAATTGCGCCTTCGCATCAGGCATTTTTGGCAAGCGCCGGTGCGATATCGTGTGGCCGCCGATCTCAAAATCCGCTGCGATTTTGCGAATTTGGCTTGCAGTTAATCTTTCTTCTGGCCGCCGCTCGATATCTTCGGGCGCAACATAAAAGGTCCCCTTTATTCCGTATTTTTTAAGCAATCCCGCCAAACGCAAATCCAAAACATGGCCGTCGTCCCAGCTGGTTGTTACGATCACCGGCCTTGCCGCCGCATCCTTTGTTAAAAGTTTGTGGTAAATATTTTCCAAATTTGCTGCCGCCGCCTTCCAATCGAACTTGCCGCGCGCGTATTCATGCGAATATTTTCCCATCTGGCGCAAAAGTTCTTCATCGTTTATCACCCGCTCGACTGCATCTCGCACCGCGTCCTTCCCGGTATTTTTCAAAAACACCGCCAAATCTCGACTGAACCCGTAACGCTCATAACCGGAGTCATCGCCTAAAATAACCGGCAGCCCCGTTGCCATTGCTTCTTGCGCCGATAGCGGGAATCCCTCGTCCCGCGATGGCAATAGAAAAACATCCGCCGCCCGGTATAAATTCGCCAATTCCGCCTGCGGCAGCTTGCCCAAATAAACCATATTATCCAAACCGTGATTTTTGCTTTCGCCTCCCGCGAACACCATTTGATAATTGCCGCCCGCCGCCGCCCGCGCCCGGTCAAACCCTTTTTTAGGAACGTATCTTCCCACAAACAATACTATTTTTTTGTCCGGACTCAAATTGAAATATTTGCGCGCGGCAATTTTTTCTTGTGCATTCGCCGGATAGAATTTATTATGGTCAACGCCGTTAACTGCCGCATGTATCTTAGCTTGCGGCACGCCTAAGCTAACCAAATATTCATCAACCCGCCCGTTATAGGTAAAAATTACTTTGGCAGAACCAAATATCCACTTGCCATAGGTCGCATAAACGAATTTTTGCGCCATTCTTACCAAAATATTCGGATGGTCAACTAATGCGACGTGTTGCGTAACCACCAAAGGTTTTTTGTAAATGTAAGCACTTATCGCCGCCGCCAGCGAACTTAAATAAAAAACATCATGGATGTGCACCACCTCGGCGCGCGCCGTTTCCCGCGCCAAGATCAATGGCAGCCGCCAGGAAAAAAAAGGAAATGGAATGGATTGCCTTTCAAGCGGGTTCCATGATCTCACGCGCACAATCCGCGCGCCGCCATCAACCGATTCGCCCGCATCGCTCATCGCGTCGCTGGTAACTACGCACACTTCGTTTCCGGCATCCGCAAGACCGCGAGCCAGCCGCTGCACCACAAACTCGATCCCGCCCATATGCGGCGGATAATAATGAGAAACCATCAAGATCTTTTTTCCGTGTGGATTTAACGGCATTTTTAGTTATTAGGCCTACTGATTAAATATTTTCGCAACGGTCTCCCGGAAGTCCGACAGGGCTTGGGGTCAATTTTCCGATTCCGGGGCAGAAGCGATTCTGTATGGCAGAATATGCGAGAAAAATGAAGCGCGGGGAAACACATTAAGTTTAAATCTGTTGACGAGCACTGGATCTTTCGCAGTTGAAATATGGAAATTGCAGTAATAAATATTTAATCAGTAGGCCCAATGTCTTGTAAAGCTATTTCCGACTTTAACCGGCTCGGAAAAAAACGTTTTTTGAATAAATGTGCAATATTGCCAAACCCGTCAATGAAAGTATTAAGTTTCACCTTTCCGGCACGAACCCGGTAATCGATCGGAATTTCGGCGCACTTAAATCCTTTAACAAATGCCTCGATCTTTATTTCCTGCGAAAAAGGCATACCCTTCGAACGGAGATCGAAATCGGGTAAGATCGATCTTTTAAAAATCCACATTCCCGACTGGGAATCAGTGAAGGGCCATTTAAAGAACGCCCCCGCCACCCAGGTCAATATCCGGTTGCCAACCACATGCACTTTGTTCATGGCATCGGGCCTAATGCGGCTTAAGCGATCGGTATTTAAAAAATCCAAACCCGCGACCAAAAAGTGGCAGATCATGCCCGGCAAATGATCAAAAGGATAGGTCATATCCGCGTCACCGGTAACAATAATATCCCCCGAAGCCGCTTCAAAACCCGCCGCGTACGCGTTCCCGTAACCTCGCTGCGGCTGCAAAACTACGATCGCGCCCTTTTCTCGGGCAATTCGGGCCGTATTATCGGTTGAACCATTATCGACCACGATTATCTCCACGCTATGGCCGATCTCATTCAATTTGTTTACCGGTATTTGCTTGATCGCTGCCCCGATTCCCGCCTCTTCATTTAATGCGGGCATGATTATTGATAATTTCATATCACTTGCTCCCTGATATTAAAAAACTTATTTGCTGGCCAAAATCATCCAACTGCGTAATTACTCGGCATTTTTTATACGTATTTTTATTGCCCAAATCTGCCGCCACTTCCACGGCCTGCGCCTGGTCGTCAACCAGAACCACAGCTCCCGATCCCAACCTCTTAGCGACCATGCCGTCGCACAACCCTAGTATTGAATAGTGGTATGCCATTTGAATTCCTTCGCGGTTGCGGATCATAAATTTAAACGATACCGAATTATCATCCGCGGCTGAATAAGGTAGTATCTCTGGATCGCTAAAAAATAACTCCGTATAAGTTTCTTTCAGGGGCACAAGTTTAAAATACGCCATTTGCGCATAAGCTTGGTCTCGGAAACGGTAAATAAACCCCAAAACCGCGATCATCGCAAATATAATCATCGCAATCTTAAGGTAATTATTTAACTTGTTATACGCCATATGGATACTTTTAATGGTTAAAATTACAGAAATATCTATTAAAACAAAAAGAAGCAATATGTCCTACTGTCATAATAAGCTTAAAGCACATTTTAGCCTTAAAATCAATTACTAACGGGCAAATTATGTCCAATTGAGAGCCTAAGTTAATGAAATATTAAATGGGACATAATTAACGGCCAATTAAAACAAAAAAGGGCAAAACGCCCTTTTTGTTTAATATCCAGCAATATTCTACTTAAGCTCAACTTTGGCACCGGCGGCCTCAAGCTTTTTCTTAAGTTCGTCAGCTTCCTTCTTATCCGCGTTCTCCTTGATCACCTGCGGAGTAGCCGCTGAAGCATCAACCATATCCTTGGCTTCTTTTAAGCCTTTCTGGGTAATTTCTTTAACTACTTTGATCACTTCGATCTTCTTGTCGCCGGGAGCTGCCAAAACCACGGTAAACGAGGATTTTTCCTCGGCTGCCGGAGCCGCGCCACCCGCGGGAGCCGCCGCCATCATCATCGGAGCCGCCGCGCTCACACCAAACTTCGATTCCAAAACTTTGACCAATTCGGCCAAATCCAAAACCGACATCTCTTCGATCTTCTTCACCAGATCCGCGAATTTCGCGGGCACTTCAACTTTTGTTTCGTCTGCCATTTTAATAGCTTATGAACAATAGGTTAATGGATGATGGCTCACGCCATAGCCCATAAACCCCATTGCCAAAATATTTAAATTAATTATTACGCCTTCGACTTCTCGATTTGCGACAACACCTGCACCAAACCGCGGATATTGCCCTGCAGCACGCCCACAAAATTTCTTGTCGGCGCGGATACGCTGCCCACCAATCTTGCCAGTAATTCCTGCTTCGAAGGAAGCTGGGCCAAGGCCACCACCTGTTCGGATGCCAAAGCTTTATTCTCCAGCAAGCCTCCCAAGATTTTGATGTTTTGGTTGGTCTTGGCAAATTCATGCAGCAATTTAGCCGGCGCCACTTCATCGCCATACCCCATCACCAGGGCCACTTCGCCGGCCATCGATTCGGGATCCGCCTCGATACCGTTGTTCTTGAACGCAATACCCATCAAGGTTTTTTTTGCTACCTTGAATTCGGCATTTTCTTTCCGCAAATTGCTTTTGAGGTCCGAAAGGTCCTTCACCTTCAAGCCGGTAAAATCTGCGAACACGACCGACTTTTGTTTGGCGAGCTTATCGCTAAGATCTTTGACGATCTGTTCCTTTTTTTCTCTTGTAATTGCCATTTTTTTGCGATTTTTAAGCACTTGCGACCTTTGAAATGTAAAAACCTGCTCTCCGCAGGCATAAGAATACAAAAAATGTTTTGTATCCTCGGCAGGACTTATGGATGCCCGCTTTCTACGGATAACTTTTTTTAACAAATTTCAGTCACCCTGTCAACCTCATACCAACTTGTTTACTTCACCTGTCGGATTATTAAAAGACAGAGAGGAAAGTAACTTCGTCACTCCCCCCTCATTGATGTTTCCAGGAATTGCGTAATTATCTGGCCCATCAAAATCGCTTCTGATGGCCCAATATCATCTAAACCGCTAAATTCCCTTATCTGAGCCTGCGTCAGCTGGCCCCTAATTCCCTCAAAATCCACCCCGAACAAGCGGTTAAAGCGGTCACAATGCGACAAATCCGGAACGAAAAAAAGATTATTTCTTCTATCCAAAATATTCGCCGTAAATTTTCCCGCCACCGTTCTTCCGCTAAGCATTCCTCCTATTCTTCTCCTTATTGGAAGCTGGCACTTCGACATAAAAGTCAGCCTTTGCCAATTAATAACCGGATCGATTGCGACTATTGGCCCGGTATATTGATTTCGCTTTAATAAAGGATACAATTGGTGGGTTACCAATATGCCTCTTCTGCATACTAGCATGAAATCGGGATATAGTGCCTTGCGCGCCATCAGAGAAGCCAAATTAGCCGCTGAGTTTTCCTGGTTCGGGTTTAACCAACCGTTACCCACAACCAATCGGTAACCCTCATCTTGCAAAAAATCAAGCATGATCTTGATTGGCTGGCGCAAATCAATTGTAGGCACGCCGTCAAAGAAAACTAAACCAACGCCTTTTTTAGTCGTTTTTTTCCCTCCATAGGATTTTGATTAATTTCTTTTTAAAACTTTTTTATCCCAAAGTCAAAAAAAATTATATTAAAATTTGACATTATTTTAATTTATATTATAAAAAACGCAGCCGGCGCCTTAAAACGCCATAAAATGAGGAGGGTTTAATATAGGGTTTCATCATCTTGCCGTTATATTTCTTTTGCTAGTTTCATTTTTAACAATAACTTGCGAAGAAGTATCCGCAACAGAGTATCTAGGTACTGTTACATACGTAAATGGATGGCTACCAACCGATAAATTGGCCAAATTAACCGGTGACACAGTAGAAAACAACCGAGAATTTGTTGCCACATTCGGCTACAACATAACGTGGCTGAACTATGGCAACGGCATTACCACAAAATCGGCAATTTGGTACGCCGACACCTATCTAGCACCGGCCATGAGAAATGCGACCGAAAATGATATCTTCGTCTTAACCTCGGCCAGTGGCCCCATGTTCCTGTATGAATTGCTAGTCAAAAAAGTACCCTTTAAGGGTCACACTGCTTTTGTTGAAACATTAAACTATGGCCTGCCATGGCCAATAGTTTGGCTCATTGATACCGCCGCCAAATTTGCCGGCGAGGATATAAAAACCGACACGGAATTCATCCATGATCTGGACCCCGATAGCCCAATGATGATTCAGGTAACCCAAAATATGACCGGCTATAAACCCGATATTCAAGTCTTGGGATGGTATTGGTGGATATTTGACTGGTTCAACATTGGTGCATTTGATTTCTGGGGAGTTGGCAGCATGTTCCGACCATTCCCAGAACCAGAACCGCTGGTTTATAATCTAGACCATGTATCATTCCTACAGAACGAAACTGTGATTGAGGATATGTTTACCGCCTTGAATATCTCCAAGGTAAACCCCTCCTCCCAATTTTTAATGCTCAACGCCCGCGGGGAACCCGCGGGCGTTTTTAGTTAATTTATCATCAACTTTCCCTTAATTTATTTCAGTATTGACATAATATAAAAATTATTATATAAAACTTACAGTAAATCACAAGGAGGCCTCTAGACGATAATTAACGACGTTGGCATTTCGCAATCAGTAACAAAACTGCGATTTATCATTGTCCTGCTCTGGACATGGCTAATAGCAGCATTGCGAAATCCTTTAAAATGGAAAAACGTAACATGGGATGCAGAAAGAGCCTGTGCCGCGGCAATTAAAAACTTAATCTACCTCGGAAAAAGCTTCGGAAAGTATAGCATTGAGTTCGGCTTTCCGCCCCAGTCAGCATTAGGCAGAAAAATTGCCGAACCAATTGAAATAGTTAAATTTCCGGAAGTCGCTTCTCTGATTAGGCAAGCAATTGAGAGATTTTATAACATTTCGGTTCACCTACCGATGTGTTGGAACCTATCAAGCCTGAACGAAGAAGAAAGGGAAAGGCACGTCAAAAAGCATATCGAACTTATCAAATATATATACCTGACGTTCGGTATTAAAAATTTCGTGCTTCATCCCGGTGATGGACAACTTGTATCGGCAAATACTACTGCCGAAGAAATAAACCGGATTAAAAAGGCAGGCTTGGAAAGCCTTAAAGAAATCATCAACGAACTTAGCACCTATCCGATCGTGCTGGGCATCGAAAATCTGGCTCCAAAAGAAGGCAGCTGGAATGTAAACGACTTCAGTCATCTACTAGGAATGCACGCGGACTTGCGCGTGGGCTGGGTGCTTGATAACCTGCACGCACTTGCCTGTGGCCTATCGATCGAAACAATCTGCACCCTCATTAAACTATATAAAGATCATATAGTTGAAATCCATCTTAATGATGGTGCTGAAAGTTATGACCCGAAACATTCGGCTTTATTTACAGGCAAGGCCGGTGTTTCGGCGGTTATCTATGCCCTCAAACAAATAGAATACAAGGGCAGGATAATCATAGAGGTAGATTGGCCGTGGGAATTAATAAAAAGCCAATCTAATCTTATAAATTATTTCAAATCGTTTTAGGCACCCACGCCTTTTTTTTATAAAAAAGTCTTATTTACAAAATTTACGGCTGGTACCATCATGGTCCAGCCTATTAGGAATCACTAACCCCTGTTATCTCGTTTATCTCGTTTTCGGAAACTCCCAAGAACCCCGCGATCACTGCAGCAACCGCATGAGACAATAGCAATTCGCAATGGTCTAAGTCCAGGAATCTTACCAGCGCAACTTTCTTTAATCTCCAACTTGGCTCAAATACTGTGCGCGCTAACCATCCCTGGATCCCAAACAAAGCATGGGACGCGCATCCGACCATATACAAAGTGCTCTCATTGTCAAGATACCGCACCGGAAGAGTTTCGATCCGCCTTTTACCAAAGAACTTGCCTGCTCTACCATTAAGCATACTCCTCACCGAAGCATACCAAATGGGAAACCGCCGCGGTGTCAAAAATACAAACTTCCACCACGCCGTACCGTTAATCGGCGGTTCAATGACTACTTTCTTACCCAAGAAAGGCCGGCCGTGTTGGTCTAACAGCTCTAATACCCTTGTCAGTATATTCCCGCCCCACGAATGCGTTACAATTGCGTAGGGGTATTCTTCCATCCCATACAAATCCTTAAAAATCTCCTGTGCATAAAATTCCTGGTCCATTTTGGTTGGCTGGCCATCCGTTAAACAATCCGCCAAAATAATTTTAAAAAAATGAACAAGAAATTTAAATATTGGAATTCTAAGGAACTGCTCCCGGGTCCAGCCAAATCTTGTAAATCCGGGAATAACATAGATAATTTTTTTTACTCAAATCCCTCCGATTATCTAGCTATAATTACAAATAATATTAAACAATAAACACATCATGATGTCAAGTAAAAAGCCTGATGAACAAAAACCGCCCTTTCGGACGGCTTGAATTTTACTTTTTCACTTTCTTGCTATTTTGGCTATCTGCTTTACTTCACCTCGATCCCGGTAATCTCAACTTCGGTCAACTGCTGACGATGGCCTTTCTTTAAATGATAGCGCTTCTTGGCCTTATATTTATAGGCGATCACCTTGGGCCCTTTGGTCTGCGCCACGATCTTGGCGTTCACTTTTGCCCCCTTTACGGTCGGTTGACCCACCTCCACCTTCTTGTCATCGCTCTCTACCAGCAAAACCTCTTCGAACTTAATGTTCGCGCCGGCTTCGCCTTCGAGCTTTTCCACCTTCAATTTTTGTCCCGGGGTCACAATGTACTGCTTTCCGCCGGTCTTGATTACTGCCAACATGGATTTGAATATTATAATTAGATTGGATTAACCTCTTTACTTTATACTAATCACCCCAAAAAGTCAACAACATTCAAAGCTTTATTCCAACGCCGGACGGTCGATCTGTTTTGTATCAAGTTTATCGCGGTCGTCACCGGTAATTTTTAAAACGTCCTTATCGATCTTGCCGAATTCCTTGCTGGCGGCATTATACGCGTTCACCGACGTGGTTAAATGGCCGCCCAGCTTGTTTAAATGCTCGCTGTAGGCGCATAAATGCTTTCCCAGCATTTCTACCCGCTGGCGGATCTCCTTAGCCGACTCTTCGATCTGCAACGCCCGCAAGCCCTGCAAAACGGTTTGCAAATAGGCCAAAAAATTGGTGGGCGATACAATGATCACCTTTTTTTCCTTAAAAGCGTATTCGATCAAATCCCGCGTATTTACCTTGACCGACCCCACCTCGTTAATCAACAGATCATAATAAATCCCCTCCGACGGAATAAACATCAATGCAAATTCCATGGTTTTCTCGTCGGGACGGATGTACTTCGAAGTTTCATCGATGCGGTTCTTCAGGTCGATCTTGAATAATTTTTCCAGTTCCGCTTTTTTGCCCGGATCGTTTTCGCCCACGATCTTATTATAGTTTTCCAGCGAAAACTTGGAATCGATAGGAATGATCTTGTCTTTCACAAAAACCACCGCATCCACGATCTCGCCGTTTTTGAACTTATATTGCATCGCAAACGACTGCGGTGGCAATACATTTTTTAAAACTGTTTCCAAATAATACTCGCCCAATATCCCGCGCTGCTTGGGATTTTTTAAAATATTTTCCAGCGACTGCAGCTGCTCGGCAAATCCCACCACCTGCTTATTAGTATTGTCTAATTCGGTCAATTTTTGTGTTACATCCGCGATCACTTTAAAGCTCTGGCCAAACTGCTGCTGCATGGCCCGGTTTGACTCGGTTAGTTTTTGGTCCAGCGTCACGCTCACTTGATTTAATTGCTGTTGCAATAACCCTAGCGCCACGCTGTTATCAACCGTTGTTTTTTCCTCCTTTTTGCGCAGCAACAACCAGGTTTGCAATCCCAAACCCGCCAGCACTGCAACAAATAATATCAAAGTTAATGTGTCCATATGCGTATTATAACGCATTTATGTAAAAAAAAACGACAAATTGAAAAATGTATATTACTGATCAATTGCGTTTTAGAAGGAATGCTAGTTTTTTGCCCGCTTTCTTTTGCGGCGGCTTTTCGGTCCATTACCTTTTGGCTGCTGATCTCTTTGTCCATTGCGAATTAATACCTCGCTTCCATGTTTTCTTCCCATATTCTCACCTTAATGTGCATTAATTTTAAAACATATTTTGTAAACAAAGTCAAATTAATATCAAAAAAATTACCAAAACATTGATTTTTAACTAGTTTCTGATATTAACTTTTACGGAGGTGGTCCTACGGATCAACTAATATTAAGCAAAAAAGTTCCCCCCAAAATCCCCCGCCAAAGATACAACATTGCAGTTCAAGCAATGGGCGAACGGTTAGTACCCGCCCTTTTAAAACAAATCGGTGAAAACGGAACCGGACCGGCTGCGATCCTCATGCAAGCAATGCGCCATTCCCTAATTATTGAGATCGGCGGAAATAATATTCAAGATTTCTCCGAAAATTGCATCTCGATCGCGCCAATTCCCTCGCTGGCGGAACTTCTGGGGAAAAGAAAAACTCGAATTGATCTCATTGGTACCATGTGGTCCGGGAATTTACTGATTGCCCAATTCGCGATCTCAAAAAATAAAGATGATTTTAGGTCGGTAGTGATCCTTATACCGACAACCACCTCTCTTGATCAAGGTGGTTATTGTTTTTATAAGCAGTAAATAAACTATTTCAAGAATTTTGCCGTCCAGGTGCCTGACTTTACTAATTGCTCGGGCGTGCCGTTAAAAATTATTTTACCGCCTTTATCGCCGCCGTCCGGCCCCAGCTCCACACACCAATCCGCCTCTTTGATTATCTGTAGATTATGTTCGATCACTAACACCGTATTCCCTTTTTCCACCAGCCGCCTCAAGATAATTAAAAGTTTTTTGGCATCATCAAAATGCAAGCCCACGGTCGGCTCGTCTAAAATATAGATCGTCCGCCCTGTATCGCGCTTGGAAAGCTCGGTCGCCAGCTTCACCCTCTGCGCTTCGCCGCCGGAAAGACTCGGCGCCGACTGTCCCAGCTTTAAATAGCCCAAACCGATATCCGCCAATAATTCCATCTTGTCGCGGATCACCGGGATATCGGCAAAAAAAGCTTTAGCCTCGTCCACGCTCATATCCAAAACCTGGGCGATACTTTTCTCGCGGTATTTTGCCGCCAAAACTTCGGCCGTAAAACGCTGGCCGCGGCAAACTTCGCACTCCACATAAACATCGGGTAAAAAATACATTTCCACCTTCTGGAAGCCTTCTCCCTGACAAGCCGGGCATCTTCCCTTTTGGGTATTGAATGAAAAATGGCCCGGCGTGAATCCCCGCATTTGCGAATCCCGCGTCCGGGTGTAAAGCTCACGGACATGGTTAAATACTCCAGTATAGGTTGCCGGATTGGACCGCGGTGTCTTACCGATCGGACTCTGGTCCACCAAAACCGCCTTGTTTAAACGGTCGGCACCTGTCAATGATTCATATTTCCCCGGGACTGTCCGCGCCCTCATAATATCGCGCAAAAGCACCGACGATAATGTATCGATCACCAGCGTGCTTTTGCCCGAACCCGAAACACCGCAAACCGCCGTGAGTTTTCCCAAAGGAATTTTTAGATCAACGTTTTTGAGGGTAAATTGCGCCGCGCCGGCCAATTCCAACCAGAGCGTCCGTTCGCTCACCTCTTTTTTCTTAAATCCTGTGGAAATCGTTGATTTTCCCGAAAGATATTTTCCAGTCAGCGTCTCTGATTTTAACAATTGTTGCGGCGTCCCTTCAAAAACCACCTTGCCGCCATACCGCCCGGCTCCGGGGCCGATCTCGATTATCCAATCCGCCGCCTGCATTACTTGTTCATCATGCTCCACTACCACCACGGTATTTTTCAGGTCCTTCAATTTTTGCAATGCGCTAATCAAGCGGTCCACATCGCGCTGGTGCAGACCCACTGTTGGCTCATCCAGAACATAAATAACACCCGACAGCGCCGAACCCAGCTGGCACGCAAGTCTTATACGCTGGTTTTCACCTACGGATAGCGTCGTTGCCTCCCGCGACAAATTAATATAATCCACCCCCACCTCCACCAAAAAACTCAAACGTTTGCAAATTTCCCGCAATAACGATTCGGCGATCTCCTTTTGCTTTTCCGGCAGATTGTTCTGTAAACCCTTGAAAAACGCGATTTCGTCGCGCACCGGCATTGACGAAAGTTCATGGATATTTTTTTCGCCCACTTTCACCGACAATGATTCCGGCGACAAACGCGCCCCATTACACGCCGAACAATCGATCTCCGACATGTATTTAGCGATCTCCGAACGTAAATATTCCGAGGTGGTTTCCCGGTATGTCCGCTCCATACGGGGAATGATCGCTTCAAAATCCGGGTGTTTGGCATCTCCGTGCAAAACCAATGCTTGGATATGCTCCGGCAAATTCTGGAACGGTTCGTCAAGGGAAAATTTCTCCCTTTCTGCCAAATTCTGCAATGACCATTTTTGATACGGCACCCCTAGCGACCGCAAAGACCACCGTCCCAGTGAAAACCACGGCAAAATCGCGCCCTGGTTTAAGGATAACCTTGGGTTCAAAACCAGCTCCTTATTTACCTTGGCCAGTTTACCCAGCCCTTGGCAAACTTTGCACGCCCCGTAGGGGCTGTTAAATGAAAATATCTTGGGTTCGATGTCCGGCAACGAAACATTGCAGTCCGCGCAGGAAAAATGGCTCGAAAATGCCTCGATTTTTTCTGTTTTACCAATTTTATATGATGCTGTGATCCTTCCCTTGCCCATTTCCAGTGCTTTTTTTACTGCCGCCAGCAACCGTTCTTTTTCTTCTTTAAGCACGCTTTCCATCTTCTTTTTCTTTTGCGCCAATGCTTCCTGTTCGGTTTTCGATATTCTTTTTTTATCGATTTTCACTTCCGCCGCATATTTCGCCAGATCGAACATATCGATCGGCACGCCGATCGTATGGCTTTTATTTTTTTCCAATATTTTATCCTTACCCTCTTCGATCGAATAGTTTATGCCGTCAATAATGATCCGCGGCCATCCTGACCGGTAAATTTCTTCCAAAACGCCCTGGTGCAAACCCTTTTTGCCGTCCACTACCGGCGCGATTACCGTTGTCTCGCCCTCGAGCGCATGCGAATAAATACGGTCAGCCATACGGTTAGGCGTTTGCGCCGCCACCGGCTTACCGCACTTGGGACAATGCGCCACCCCGATATGCGAAAACAATAACCGGAAATAATCGTAAATTTCGGTTAGCGTCCCCACGGTCGAACGCGGGTTCGAAGAGATCGTTTTCTGGTTCACCGCGATCGTGGGTGAAAGTCCGGAGATTTTCTCCACGTCCGGCTTTTTTAATCCCCCCAAAAACTGCCTCGCGTAAGATGAAAGACTTTCCAAATAACGCCGCTGTCCCTCTTGGAAAATGGTATCGAACGCCAAAGATGATTTGCCCGATCCGGATATGCCGCAAATCACCACCAGCTTGTTCTTGGGGATCTTCACCGATATATTTTTAAGGTTGTGCACCTTGACTCCGGTCAATTCGATAGAATCATTTTCCATAATATTTAACGATTTGGTTTTTTTTGAAGAGTATTCATTATACCCCGAAATTCAAGATTTGAAAAGCCGCGCTTATACAAAAAAGCGCCTCAACCATTCTCCAATAGATCTTTATTGGACGGTCTCGGCATCAACTGAATAATAGGATGGCTCACCATAAAACCAAACTTACAGTATGGCGTATGGCTATAGCCACCATCCGGCAAGCTCTTTGCCCCGCAATAAGGACAGTGTACAGAATCTAGCATCCCACCACCTTTTTAAGATCTAGCGCACATTAATAGCAATATAAACGAATTTATACAAAAAGAAAAGATGCCAGCATTTAAAAGCAAAATGCCATTTTAATGGCATTAGTACCGATTTTTCTTTTTCAGGCCGCAAGTCATTTTGTGGCTTAAAAGAGAAAAAGAGAGATAATTATTGTTACTCTGCACCCCACCCAGGCGAATCCGCCCCAGGACAAAAGGGATCGAATTTATGTCTTTCTTTTATTATTAGTACTTTTTCGGGGCGTTTCTCCTTCCCATCTTTTTTATTGGAAATAATTAACCCTCCATCAAAATATATCATAGACCTAACTTGAAATTTGTCAATAATGTGAGGTAATGTGTACGGACATTTTGCACCTTTTTCGATAAGCTGGGGACATGAAAACCATGGCCGAAAATATAGCCGCGGAGCGGCTAAGATGGATCAAGCCGGTTATTGATAGAGAGATAAGCATCGAG
>Ga0209340_1000259_pt1 | contig 67331 bp, 69 predicted proteins | sample EPASupsiteSAE323_FD_187266 | JGI IMG/M metagenome (GOLD analysis project Ga0209340, IMG submission 187266) | Bioremediated contaminated groundwater from EPA Superfund site, New Mexico - Sample SAE3-23 (SPAdes) (version 2) | ecosystem: Environmental > Aquatic > Deep subsurface > Groundwater >... | reverse complement strand
TTTTTCAATGTTTTTACTGAAAATTTAGTTGTGGAGTATTGTATTATTATTACCTTTTTTTTACAACAGATTCGGTTTGATTGGTTTTTTTTGAAACGAAAAATAAAAAGGCGATCAAAATAATTGAAAGGAGAATTATGTTGAGAAAATTAAATTGATGGAAAAATAAAAGTAAAATTAATGAAGTAAAATAAATGGCTTTGATTGAATTTAGGCTGTATTTCTGAGAAAAAATACAGAGAACAGAAAAAAAGAAACAAAAAATAATGAAAAAGAAAATTATTTTTGACCAAAAAAATTCAGGAGAAACTGAATTAATAAAAATTAAAAAAACAGTGGCAAGAGTAAGAGCATAGTAAAAAAACTTCTTATTCATGAATAGCTTCAATTAATTCTTCTGGATTAGTTGGTTGAGGTAAACTTTGAACTTTATTTAATTTGTTAACAATGGTGTGAGATTTGGAGCTAGCATCTTCAATAACATTACTAGCTTCTTGAAGTTTCTTTTGGGTTTTGGTTAATAAATCACCAAAAACTCCGAATTCTTTTTTAATACTGTTTAAAACCATCCAAACTTCAGAAGATCTTTTTTCGACAGCTAAAGTTCTAAAACCCATTTGAAAACTATTTAAAATAGCAGTAATAGTGGTCGGACCAGAAATAGTGACTCGGTATTGGCGTTGAAGTGAGTCAACTAAGCCCGGTTTTTGGGCAATTTCAGCATAGAGGCCTTCGACTGGAAGATAAAGAATGGCAAAATCGGTGGTGTTGGGGGGATCGAGATATTTATCAAAAATGTCTTTAGCTTCTTTTTTGAGCCGATTTTCCAGGGCTTTTTCAGAAACTTCGATTTGAATTAAGTCCCCTTTTTCTTGGGCTTTAATTAAATTTTGATAATCTTCTAGGGGAAATTTACAATCAATAGGTAAAAGACATTGTTTTTCGCCTTCTTTTTTGCCGGGAAGTTTGATGGCAAATTCAACCCGATCATTACTACCATGTTTAACAGCAACATTGGTTTCATATTGATCTTTAATTAAAAATTGATCGAGTAAATTTTCTAATTGAACTTCACCCCAAGTACCTCGAACTTTGATGTTAGATAAAACTTTTTTAAGGTCACCGACACCAACGGCTAAATTTTGCATTTCGCCTAAACCTTTATAAACTGATTCTAATTGAGTGCTGACTTGTTTAAATGATTCCCCTAATCTTTTTTCTAAAGTACTTTGTAATTTTTCATCGACAGTAACCCTCATTTTTTCAAGTTGAACAGAATTGTCTTTTTGAATTAACTCGAGCCGCTTTTCGATAGATTCACGAACTTGATTTAAACTGGTGTTGATACTGGTGATAAGTTTGTCGAGTTTGATGGAGAAATTATTAAAAGAACCGTTTAATTCCTGGCGGTTAAGGGAAAAATCCTGTTTGATGGAATTTTCTAATTTGAGTTGGATTTTATCGAGTTCTTTAATTAATTGGGCCGTATTATCGGTTGTTTTTGATTTAGAGATTAAATAAACCTGGGCGATTAAAATTAGAATTAGAAGGATGTAAACAAGAGTCATAGGTTATTTTACAATACAAAGACAAAGATTATTTTTCAAATATATTTAAAATTAATTCGATTCTTTCAAAAAGTTCATCATAAGTAATTATTTCGACGTCTCTTAACGAACTTCTATAAAGTTCAAAAGATTTAATTTGTCCTTTTGTTAAACTCGAAATCATACCTCCTAAAAAAACACACTTAAAGTTTAAATGTTGTTTTTCTATTTCCTCAATTGAATCCTTTTTTTGAATAAAAATATTTTTTTGGTTTAATACTTCATTAACTCCGCCTGTTAAATCAGAACTTATAGAATAAATTGCATTATTATCATCATCATTTTTACCCAAGTAAAGTGATTTATTAACTAGAATTGCTTGTGGAGTTTTAATTTCAATAAAGGCGGTATTTTGTGTTAAATTATTTTGATATATAAAATCTGTTTCTATTCCGCCACTATTACTTCCAGTTTTACCCCCACAAAAAAATTGATCTTTAATAAAAATAAATGGACATGCAAATATTTGTGACAAAATTAAATTATTTTCTTTTAATAAATTTTGCCAATAAGATTCGTTACTATTTTGTTTATTTTCTTTCCACTCATCGAGAATATTTTTTATTTTTTTAATATTAACAAGATTACTTAAATCACTAATTTTTTCATTACTAAGTGTAGATACAAAGGAAAAATCTATTTCGTTTGGGTTATCAACAATCGTTCTTGTTCCACACATTTTTTTACCAATCTGCTCAAATTCCAGATTTAAGAACTTAATTAAATTTTCCACAGCTTCAGGTTTATCAATTTTAAGTGAATATTTATCACCACTAAAAAAATTTTGTTCTGTAATTTCAGGAGCCCATTCTTCTCTGGTATTTTTTCTCTTCCAAATTTTAAATTCTAAAACAAAATGGTGGGTTTCTCCAGTATTTTGATCTGGTATATGAAAAGCATAAACAATAATGGTTGTGAATTTTGTTTGGTAAATTGTTTTTTGCGACACGCCAAAACCATTACTTTTAGCTTTAATAGTTACTGAATCGATCTCTTTTTGTAAATTTTCATCAAAATTATCTGTCATATGTTTTATTTAATTCTGGTTGGGCTGATGGTGGATGGATATAAAACCATTTTATCATTTCAATCTCCCCTGTTCGCGAAGCGAACTTCCCCTCTTTGACAAGAGGGGAGATATAATTTTTTAATGAAGAAATCAGTTGATTATGAGGCGATAAATTCTAAAAGAAATTGTGTCCGGTATCGAAATAGTTTGACTTTTATGTCGCAAAGAAATAGGACAAAACCGACTGATGCTGAAAAAATAATTTGGAACAAAGTTTTGTCGAGAGATAAAACCGGTTACAGATTTTTAAGACAAAAACCAATTGATCGATTTATTGTTGATTTTTATTGTTCAAAATTATCATTGGCAATTGAGATTGATGGTGACTCACATATAAAAAAGAAAGGAACTGATGAATTGAGAGATAAATTTTTGAAACAGATTGGAATTACAACAATAAGATTTACAAATGACGAAGTAGTAAATAGTATTGAAACTGTAAAAAACAAAATTGATGAATTAATTCCCCTCTTGTCAAAGAGGGGTTAGGGGAGATTGGAAATTATTTAGTTCCAGTTGTGCCGAAGCCGCCGCGGGAAGGATTACCCATCTCATCAACTTCGTCGAAATCGAAATTCTCACATTTGATTAATAATAACTGACAAAGACGGGTACCTTTTTCAAGAATGACTGTTTGATCGGTAAAATTGTAAGCAGCAAAATGATATTCGTCGTCATTACCACAATAATCGCGATCAATAACACCAATACCGTTTGCTGACATTACACCCATTTTATGAGTAGAACTACGAGAGGCAATCATAACAAAATAACCATCAGGGATTTCAATGGCGACATTCATAGGAATAATAGCAATTTGTTTTGGTTCAATTGTAAAATCGAGGCGAGAATATAGATCGACGGCGACAGCACCATTAGTTTTGTGAATCGGTAAAGGCAGTGTTTTATCAAATCTTTTGATTTTAATTTTCATAGTCCATTATAATCTATATTTTTTGGGTCAGAGATGGCTATAATAAATTAATGGGATTTAAAAAATGGTTTTTTGGAATTTTCGGATTATCCTTTTTAATATTTTTTGTTAATCCAGTTAATGCAGCAGATAAATCTTATTCGATTAATAGCGTCAATATTTTAGGTCAATTAAATAATGACGGTTCGATGAACGTGGAAGAAACAAGAATTTTTTCTTTTGATGGAAGTTATACTTATGCCTATGAATACATAAATAATACTGGTGATAGAAAAGAACCTTATATATTAAATAATTTTGAAGTTTGCGATGAAGATCAGTGTTATAGCGAATTGGATTCTAAAAATAAAGAGCAATACGACACGATTAAACCGGTTTATAGTTTTTATGTTGATGAACAGGTGGACAAATATTATATTAAATGGTTTTATCGAACTGATGGTGGCAGAAAGACTTTTAAAATTAAATATAACGTTAATAATGCGATTACTTTAAACACAGATACTGCCGAATTGTATTGGAAATTAATTGGAGATGATTGGGAAATAAGTCAAAATAATGTTTTGGCTCAAATTAATTTACCAGCAAATATTCCTGGGTCGGAAATAAAGGCTTGGGCACATGGACCATTAGATGGAACAGTATCCATCCCTGATGCTAGTAAGGTAACTTTTACGGTTGGGAATTTATCACCAGGAACTTTTTTTGAATCCAGAATTTTATTACCCAAAAATTTTTTTACTGATGGAGTAATCGGAACTTTAAGTAGATCAGAAATTGAATCTCAAGAACAAGCTTTTATTGATCAAACAAAAAATCAAAAACAGAGAAATAAAAATCTAGCAACAGGTTGTTTTATTGTTTTAACTGGATTATTAATATTCGGAATAGTTTTATTTGTTAAACAGATTAGGACTTTTATAAAATTTGGAAAAGATTCAAAATTACCAGAAATAAATTTGTCGGGACGATTATGGGAACCTCCAAGCGATATTGATCCTGCTCAAATTGAACAATTAATTAGTACTAATAAATATTTATCTCCTGCTTCATTTACAGCAACGATTCTATCCTTGGTTCAACATCGATTTTATAAAATCATGAGGAGTGATCAAAAGGAAGGTTTTATTTTTAAAGATTATAACTATTACTTGGTACCGCTAAATAAAAATTTAAGTGAAGCATCTGAAATTGAAGGTCGTGTTTTTGATTTCTTAGGGTCAGTAAAACGAACCAAAGTTAATTTGGGCGGACAAGAGATTGAAGGTATTAAATTAAAAGATATTTCTGTGTGGTGTTCTACACACCGGACTGAAAGTTATGATTTTTTTAAACATTTTTCTGATGCAGTTTTTCAAGAAAATTTAAACGAAGGTTATTTTGATAAAAATTCTCATTCAATAAAAAGTTATACAGGAGTGGGTATATTATTGTTTATCTTGATGTTTATAGAATTTATATTTGGTACAAGTATGGGTTCAAATTTGAATTCACCAGAATTAATAATTCTTGGATTTTTAGGAGGTTTTACTTTAATGATTTTTTCTATTGTAACAATGAATCTAAAAATGTTTGGAGAAAGAAGGACAGAAATTGGAGCCCAAGAAACGGCTAAATGGCTGGCCTTTAGAAAACATATGAAAGAATATAGTACTACTAAAAATTATCCGATTGATTCGATAATTTTGTGGGAAAAGTATTTGGTTTATGGAACAGCTTTAGGAATTTCAATGAAGGCCATAAGTGCCCTGCCAATAAATTTTACTGATAGTAATGACAAAATTATAATGACGACATATTGGTGCGGCAATATGGGTGATTTTAGTGATTTTTCAAGCAGTTTATCTTCATTATCCTCTGCTCTTAATAGTATTTCAACGACGGCTAATTCCAGTTATGGTGCTTCTGGTGCAGGATCATCGGGTGGAGCTTCTGGTGGCGGCGGAGGTGGTGGTGGCGGAGGCGGTGGTGGAGCTGGCTGAGATTTATTTTAGTAAATAATGCAAATGATCTTTGTCTTTACACTCTTTACCAATTTTAAAGAATTCTAGATTTAAAATTTTTTGGTAGACATCTTCAATTTGATTTTTTAATTTATTTAAATCTTCATCAGTGACATTAATTTCTTTACGAACAAAACTTTTTTTCAATTTACTTTTTTCGACAAAATCGATAATTCCCTGATTAAATTGGAAGCGAGAATCATTTTTAATATCGAGTAATAATTTATAAAAAACAATTTGACGATAGTAATCGCCGTCGGGGGAAAGTTCTTTATATTTACTGTCAGCATTACCGGTTTTAAAATCGATAACATTAATTTTGCTATTTTCAGCTTTTTGAATAAGATCGATTTTTCCAGTTAAAGGAATATTTTTGTAGACAATATTTTCAGAGGCAAAATTATACTCACAGATATTGCCATCTTTAATAGAATCGATATATTGGTCGTAATATTCAGTTAAAATTTTATGACCATTTTCCAAACACCATTGATAATCAGCTTTTGGCAATCTTTCATTTTTAAGACTTTGTTCAAAACTTTTGACAACTTCGTCTTTTGATTTTTTTTGATAAAAATCAGAAAGAGCCTCATGAATGGCAGTACCAAAACTGCTGAATTTTTCCTTATTTTGGGGAATTCTTAAAATTGTTTTGTAATAAAAACAAAGTGGGCAACGAAGGTAAGAATTGAGATGACTAACATTAAATTTATAATTATTAGCTAAATAATCTTGTAGGTATTGTGATAAATCGGGTTTTAAATCGTGAGAAATATCAGTGAATTGATAATAAGTTTTTAAAGCATTGGATTTGTCATTAAATTTTATATTTTCGATTAAATGACTATCGATTTCAGAAATAAAAATGGAGGGATTTTGATTTTTGCCACTTTCTTTATATTGAGAATAAGAAAGATAAATTTGTTTTTTGGCGCGAGTTAAGCCTACATAAAATAATCTTCGGTCTTCTTCATAATCGTCTTCAATACTTTTAGTGATTTCACTAGCAAGAATACCAAAAGGTAGCTTTAATTTACCAAAATCACGCTGTTTTTCCCAAGAATCTTCTAGTAATCTATAAATAAAAACATGGTCAAATTCCAAACCTTTGGCGCCATGAACAGTTAATATTTTTATAGAATCAGAAGAATCGTAGTTAATTGAAGGAGAAGAAATAGAAAGATTATTTTCAATATAAAGATGAATTCTGTCAATAAATTCTTTTAAAGAAAGATCTTTTTTAGTGACAATATCTTTAAGAAGTTTATAAAAAGTGTAGACCTGATTAAGAGAATCTATGTCATTTTTGGACAATAAATATTTTAGAATTTTAAATCTTTTTAGAATTTTATTTAAAACTTTTTCTAGAGGATAATTTTCTAAATCGATTTTAGTTTTGGCGACTCTTTTGCCAAATTTGGAAATTATGGTTTTGGATTTTTCAGAAATTTTAAGATCATTAATTTTTTCTTGATCAAAAACTAAGTCTGATAAAACAATTTTTTCTTTTAAAATTTTGACTAGATCAAGAGAATTTAAATTAATAAATGGAGCGGCCAAAATATGGTAAACCGATTCATTATGATTGGGATTATCGACAAATTCGAGTAATTTGAGAAGTTGAGTGATTATGGGATTTTTAAGGATATTGGAATCTGAGGGAAGAAAAAATTTAACTCCAAAAGCAGATAACATTTTAGTTAATTCGTCAGCATCCCGATTTTTACGAAGCAAAATAGCAATTTCACTTGGATTTTCTCCAGACTTAATTAAATTAGAAATTTTTTGAGCGACGTAATAATCTTCTTCAATATTGGAATTTAAGGTGATTAAATTAATTGGGTCAGGATCATAATCTTTGTTGGAAATTAGAGTTTTGTCGATGTCGGTGATTAAATTGGCAATACGATTTTTATTGCGACTAATAACACTCGATGATGACTCTAAAATAAGTTTATGGCTACGATAATTGTTTTTTAAGACAACTTTTTGAGGATTGTATTTTTGATAAAAATTGTAGATATTTTCGATGGAGGCACCCTGAAATCTGAAAATTGATTGATCATCGTCTCCGACGACAAAGATATTTGGATTGTCGTAATAATTTCCTAACATATCGACTATTTTGCTTTGACTTGAGTTGGTGTCTTGGTATTCATCGACAAGAATATATTGATATTTTTCTTGAAAAGAGAGTAAAAGATCGGGGTTGTCATTAAAAGCATTAATGACAAATAAAATCATATCTTCGTAATCATAAAGCGATCTTTTTTGAAGTTCCTTTTGATACGAATCAAAAATTTTGACAAATTCTTTTTGTTTGGGAATATCTTTTTCGAAATCTTGATAAAATTTTCTGATTTCGTTTTTTACCAGACTAAGATTGTCATTGCCGCTTCTAATTATTTGGAGATGAATTTTTAGATTGAGAGAAATAAATTCGGAATTTTGTAAATTATCTAAAATTTGGTTTATTTGAGAATAATTATTTTTAGTGGCTCGAACATTACTTAGTTTAGAAATAAAATCACTGGAATTTTTGAAAAAAGTTTCTTCATCTTTTATTAAATTTAGAAGAGTTTCTTGGTTAATATTTTCTCTTTTGACCAAATGAATGCAATCGAGAATACTTTTTTGATAACAATAACGATCACCCCAAGAAATCAGAGGTGAAGAATTGTCGAGATGATCAATAATATTTTTAATTATTTCAATAGTTTCTAGATCATCAATAGCTTTGAGATTTGAGGAGGCAAAAGAAAAATATTGGGGATTTGAAGAAATAATATCGTTACAAAAAGCGTGAAACGTACAAATTTTTATTTTATAGGCATCAGGGCCAATCATGTTTAATAAACGGCTCCTCATGTTGTTGGCGGCCACATCGGTGTAAGTTAAACATAGAATTGAACTGGGTTTAGTGTCGGTTTTGTCCAGTATATTGGCAATTCTTAAAGCGATGGTTTGGGTTTTGCCAGTGCCAGCGCCAGCGATAACCATAACTGGACCTTCGATGGTATCGACAGCGAGTTTTTGCTCTTTATTTAATTTTTGATATTCGTCTTGAAAATTGGTCACCTAAGCTATTTTAACTTAAAACTCAGGCTTATAGTAAAATGGCTTAATGAAGAAAAAAACAATTTTATTTGACTGGGATGATACTTTATTTAGTAAGGCTATATACAAAAAGAATTTGAGAAGTAATTTGGCAAGAATATGCGAAACATCAGAGGAAGAAATTTTTAAATTTGAAGAAAAATATTTTGAAAATTTGAAAAGATCAGATGATTTTCGAATAGATAATTTTGTGGAAAGTTTTGGTAAAAAATTTGGTAAAAAAATTAAATTAAAAGATTTTAACTCTGATAAATTAGGAATTTATTCTGGAGCTTTATTTCCAGAAACTATTTCTGTTTTAGAAAGTCTGAAAAATTATTTTAATTTAGGTATTTATTCACAAGGATTTATTAATCTTCAAAAAATTAAAATTGGGTCATCGAAAATTGAAAATTTTTTTAATGAGAAATTTATTTATATAGACAGAAATAAATTAAATCCTGATTTGATTGAAAAATTACCAGATGGAGCAATCATCGTCGATGATAAAAAGGAAGTTGTAAAAAAATTAAAAACTCTAGACCGATTTAATATTGTTTGGATTAATAGAAATGATGATGAACAGATAGAAGGAGTAAATACAATTAAAAGCCTGAGTGAGCTAATAAATCTGGTTAATTAAAATCTTATTAGTAAAGACTGACAAAAAGAGTACCGATAAGAAGGCAGAAAAGTGTAAGTATGCAAAAATTCACTTTTGTGGAGAAAATTTCATTGGAAACTTTTTTTACGGTAACTTTTTTAGCACCGGTTTTTTTTGGAGTAGATTTTTTCTTTGTCATATTAAATTAATAATAGCAGTTTTTAAAGACAAAAAAATACCCGTGTGTGATTTTAAAAAAAATCTCAAACGGGTAAAAGTTATGAGTACTAGGAAATGGTTGTTATTCTGAAAGTTTGACTACTGGTGGCAAAGAGGCAAAGACCGACCTTGTTTAAAATTTTTTCCAATTCTTGGACGGCTGGTCTTGATGACGAAGGATACATTACTAATAAATTATCTACTTCTTTTGGAAAGTTGTCACGAATTTTTTTAAAGGTTAAATTGAGAATTGGTATAGTGTCCACCAGAATTCTTTTCTTTTCATTTGAATTAGAACATTCTTCATTTTCGTTGATTTTGTGGATTTTCTCTAGGATTGTTCTCAAAGCCTTTTTGTGTAAGTCTTTGATTTCTTGGAGATTGTCCATTTTAAGACCCCTTTCTTTTATAACACCACATTTCAATGTACGACTTGAATATTCGTCTACGTGCAATGACGTATGAATATTACTTGGGATTTTACCATAATATTAATAAAAGCAAAATTACAGGATATTTTTTATTTTAGTAATTTTTCTAAAATTTCTTTGGCGAGAGAGGGATTGGCGGAGCCGTGGGATGCTTTCATTAATTGGCCAATTAGAAAACCAATAGAAGCCGGATTCTTTTTATAATCTTCGACAGCTTTGGGGTTTTGATCAATTACCTCTTTTCCTAATTTTTCGATTTCACTAGAGTCGGAAACTTGAATTAATCCCTTAGATTTGGCAATTTCGACAGGATTCTCGCCGCTTTGGTAACTATCAACAATCACCTGTTTGGCAACGGTGGCGGAAATTTCGGATTTAGAAACAGCATTAAATAAATCAAAGAAAAAATGAGGATTTATTTTTAATGAATTTAAATTTTCGTTATTTTCATTAAGATGATTTTTGATGGCACCTAAAAATAAATTGGCGGTAAATTTTGCAAAATCTGGTGAAGGTGAAAGACTGATGGCATTTTCATAAATGTTGGCAAAATCTTTATTTTCAGCGATCTGATTGGTGTCATAATCGGATAATTTTAAAGCTTTATATTTAGCGATTTTTTGATCAGGTAATTCGGGAATTTCGGATTTTATTTTGGCGATTTCGGCGTCGGTAAATTCGATATGAGGAATGTCAGGTTCAGGAAAATAACGATAATCTGATGAGCCTTCTTTTTCGCGTTGTAAAAATGTTTGATTTTTGTCAGCGTCCCAACCATGAGTGGTTTTATTGGTTTTGGATTTGACTTCGCCTGTTTGTTTGAAAACTTCGAACTGACGATTAATTTCAAAATCGATGGCGGTTTGAACACCAGTGAGAGAAGCGACGTTTTTAACTTCGACGAGTGGAGTATAAACTGTTTGACCATCATCGGTTTCGATTTTTAAATTAATGGTTGGTTCGCAACGCATACTGCCTTTTTCAATGTCAGCATCTGAAATACCTAAATATCGGACAATTTGTTGTATCTTTAATAAATATTTTTTGGCCATTTCAGCAGAAGTGATATCTGGTTCGGACACAATTTCGACAAGAGGAACACTGGAACGATTATAGTCAATAAGAGTAATGTCGATGTTATTTTCGGTAATATGAACTGATTTGCCGGTGTCTTCTTCCATATGGGCTCGATTAATTCTAATTTTTTGGCCGTCAATTTCAAGAAAGCCGTTGATAACAAAAGGTTTTTCTAACTGAGTAATCTGGTAACCTTTAGGAAGATCTGGGTAAAAATAATTTTTTCTTTCAAAAAAACTGATTTGATTTGGTGTACAGTTGAGAGCTAAACCTAGTTTAATACACCATTCACAAGCGGTTTTATTAGGCACGGGAAGAGCACCAGGAAGACCAAGACAAACTGGACACGTGTGAGTATTTGGTTCAACATGAAAATGAGTGGCGCTACACGAACAAAACATTTTTGATTTGGTACAAAGTTCAACATGAACTTCAAGGCCAATTATCGGAGTGTGTTTCATAATTGCGGTACCTCTGTATGAAATGATGTAAATTGTTGATATTGATGACCGACGGACATAATTTTTGATTCTTCAAAAAAATTACCGATTAGCTGGAAGCCGATGGGTAATCTTTGAGAGTCGAAACCGCATGGAAGCGCGAGTGATGGGACGCCAGCAACATTAATGCAAACAGTGTAAATATCGGCTAAATACATTTCCAGAGGATTGTTAACTTTTTGACCAATTTTCCAAGCGGTGGTGGGAGAACAAGGAGCTAAGATAACATCAACTTCGGATAAAACATCAGTAAATTCTTTTTTAATTAGAGTGCGAACTTTGGCGGCTTTAGTGTAATAGGCGTCGTAATATCCTGAAGACAGGGCATAAGTACCGATTATAATTCGACGTTTTATTTCTGGTTCCATGAATTGACCACGAGTGTTCATATAATAAGAAACAATGTCGGTGGAATTGGGAACTGTTTGACCAAAACGAATACCATCGTAGCGGGACATATTAGCAGAAATTTCTGATGGAACCAAAATGTAATAAACAGCTAAACCTAAATCAGTGCTAGGTAAAGAAACTTCTTTGAGAATTGCACCTTTGCTTTCGAATAATTTAGCAGCTTCCATAATCTTATTTTTTACTTCATCGTTTATGGCACCAGAAAAATATTCTTTTGGTAAGCCAATTTTAAGACCAGAAAGATTAACGCTGTTTAAAAGTTGAGTGTAATCGGGAATCGATTGATCGATCGAAGTAGTGTCGTGAGGGTCGTGTCCGGCAGTGATTTGAGTTACAGTGGCAATATCGACCACAGTTCTAGCAAAGACTCCAGGACAATCAAATGATGAAGCCATACTAGTGATGCCGTAACGAGAATTTAAACCATAAGTTGGCTTAAGACCAGAAACACCACAAAGTGAAGATGGCTGACGAATTGATCCACCGGTGTCGGTGCCAAGAGCAAAATGACAAAGATTAGCAGCTGTGGCAGCAGCCGAACCACCAGAAGAACCGCCCGGAATCATTTCTAAATTCCAAGGATTTTTGGTTGTAAAAAAACCAGAATTTTCAGTAGAACAACCAAAAGCAAAAGGATCGGTGTTGGTTTTGCCAATAATTATGGCATCTTCGTTAATTAATTTTTGATAAATAGTGGAAGAATATTGAGGAATATAGTCTTTTAAAACTTGAGAACTGGAAGTGGTTTGAATATCTTTAGTTAAATAAATATCTTTAACGGCCATAATTGATCCAGCTAATTTACCAATTTCTTCACCTTTATTTATTTTTTCATCTAAAATTTCTGCCTTTTTTAAGGCTTCTTTTTCGGTAATGGTGATAAAAGCGTTGATTTTGGGATCGATATTTTTGACACGCTCGAGGAAAAATTTAGTGATCTCAACGGTAGTGGTTTTTTTATCGAGTAAAAGCTGGCGAATTTGTGAAATTGAAAAATTTGAATAATCCATATTATTTTTTAATAGTATTGGTGACAACAAAATAACCATCTTTAGTAGCAACGGCAGTGGAGAGAGCAATTGACTGTGGTAACGACTCACCTATTTCGTCTGGATGAAAAACATTTGATTGTTTATTGACTCTGAAAGTTGGTTCTATATTGTCGGTATTAACTTGATTCAAAATATCAAAATAATTTAAAACTGACTCGAGTTGTGGTAAAAAAGTATTTTTTTCTGATTCAGATAAATTGATTCGGGCTAATTTAGCAATATGATCTAATTCAGCCATGGAAATCTTTTGTGAAGACATAGTGTATTTTAAAGCATAATCTTAATAGACTCTACTTTTAATTTGATCTTGTTTATTGCCCGACAATGTGATTACATTAATTTCGGAATTATTAAAAATTGTATTCTACACGCAGAATAATAATTTTTGATAGTACTTTTAAAATTAATTTCTGGGAGGGAGAAAAGGGACTAGATGAGAAAAAGGTGCCAAGTATTCTTAATAGTATTATTTTTAGGTTTATTATTTTCCCCGGCGATTGCATTATCGAAAGGAGACGGTGTAGAAAAGATAAAAATATTAATCGAATTGCATGAGTTAAAAACACCAAATGACATTGAAAAAACAAATGCTAGAAGGTCAGCAGAACTAATTAATGGATTGGTTTTAGAACCGGGAGATATTTTTTCATTTAATGAAACGGTGGGTGAGATAACAAAAGATCGAGGATTTACTTATGGATACATGTTAGGCGTAGATTTAAACGGCAATAAAAAAATGTATTTTAATGGAGGATCAGGAGTTTGGAGAACTTCAACAGCGATTTTTCAGGCAGTGAGTGATGCTAATTTTGAAATTGTCGAAAGACACATAATTTATTTCCCTGAGCATTATACGATGGCTTGTAATAGTGCTATGGTAAAAAGAAATAATGGTTTGGACCTTAAATTCAAAAACAATAATGATTATTCGATAAAAATTGAAAGTTTTATTGATGAAAATGCCTTAATCTCGGTTAAAATCTACGAACTATTACCACCAGAAAAAAAATAATTTAAAAAGGGTGTATGTTGTAACTTACAAATATAAGTTTAAACAGATACCCTTTTTTTATTTTCTTAGAATTTTGGCTTTGGCACGGAGAAGCTTCCATCGAATTTTGTCAGCAAAATTGTAGGCTTTGTATAAAAATTGATTAATGATTAGGTCGTAAGTTCCAACATATTCAACTAATTGACCACCATAGCCCTGCTTGAAGCGATGGAATCCATAGCCATTTTCAGTTTCTTTGGCACGAGGTCCAAGACAACCCCACATGTCAAATGTTTTGCATTTTAATTTTTGACCGAGTTTAAGTACCTCCCACATTAAAAGATTTTGTGCCATTACTTGACGATTGGTATGGAGAGAAGCACCATAAGGATAAAAAAGTTGGTCTTTTAATTTAAAGAGCATAAAAGATGAAAGTACTTCGTTTTGATATGAGGCTAGCATAATATGAAGCATGCCGGTGTTTTTTAATTTTTTCCATAAATCGCGATGGTATTTTTCGGTGTGTAAATAAAAACCTTGACGTTTAGTGGTGGCAAGAAGAAGTTTTAAATAAATTTCAAAACCTTTATCGTCAGTTTGTTCTTTGATTTCAACACCATAACGATTAGCAACTCTAATGTTGTACCGGGTTTTAGAATGCATTGATTCCAATAATTCACTTTCGCTTTTGGTTAAATCGATTAAATAAGTGTTGGGGTAAAAGGCAACCTTAGGTGATTTTTTAAGATTTGGAAAACTTGGTTTTGAAAAAACAACAGTGCTATTGTTAAAATTATCAAATTTTTTATGAATAACATTTGGCTCTAATTTGACAAAAATGGCATTTTCTTTTTTGGCAATTTCGGTGATTTCTTTAATTGTTTCGTCGTTAATTTCAGGACCGCGAAGAATGGTTCCGATGGAAAATTTGGTTTTAGGAATTTTATGAAAACTGACGGAATAAGCAGAAATTATTTCGTCATTGTTATCGAAAAGTCCAAGACGATAAACTGTGTGTCCTTGAGAAATTTGGAAATCTCCCCACTCCCAAGTTTGAACCGGATGGATAATTAAAGAGTCATATTTTTCTTTATCTTTTTGGGTAAGGATTTTAGTGATCATTTTTATATATTATATTTTATATTAAAATCCATTTAAATTTCCCTTTTGTGAGGGAAATTTTTAATAAATATCTGGATCGTAAATAATATCATCATCGTCTTTGGATTTTCGGGGGTGGCGATAATCGCGGATGATTTCTAAACTTTCTTCAAATTCGACCAATTCAGAAGGGATGTCAGCTAGAAATCGACTTGGCTCATTAAGGCTACTTTTGCCGAAGAATAGGCGTTTGTTGGCATAGGAAATATAAAGATAATCTTTAGCACGGGTAATACCAACATAACAAAGACGACGTTCTTCCTCAATTTCTGATTCATTAATTAAACAACGAGAGTGGGGCAAAATTCCCTCTTCAAAACCAACCATAAAAACAACCTCAAACTCCAAACCTTTAGCACTATGAAGAGTCATTAATTTAACTCCGTCGCGATCTTCTTTTTTCTTATTTTTTTCCTGAAGGGAATATTCTTGTTGGACTAAAGTAATATTTTCTAAAAAAGCGCTGAGTTGAGGATGAGCAGCAGCAACTGATTTTAATTCCTTAATATTTTCAATTCTTTTTTGATCTTCCTCGTCTTTGGCGTCAAATTTATCAAGATATCCAGAATTTACGACCAATGATTCTAAAATTTGAAGTGAAGTGAGGTTTTCTAAATCTATGTCTTGAAGATGATTAATTAGAATTGCTTTTTTGCGTTTACCAAGGGCTTTTTCGATTCTTTCTTCGGAGATATGGTCGGCGGGATTACTGGCAAAACGAAGCATGGATAAAATATCTTTGATTTCGGCGCGCTCATAAAAACGAATGCCACCTAATAAAATATAAGGAATACTAAGTCGTAAAAAGGCTTCCTCTAAAACACGCGATTGAGCATTCATTCGATAAAGAACGGCAATATTTCGCAAAGGGATTTTTAGATTATCGTTGATAAATTTAATTTTGGAAGCAACAAAATCGGCCTCGGCAACTTCAGATTCGGCTTCAAAAATTTTTATTTTATCTTCTGATTTTTTTTGAGTGAATAACTTTAAAATTGGATGAGAATTATTTTTGGAAATGACAGTGTTAGCAGCATCGAGAATAATTTGAGTGGAACGATAATTTTCTTCAAGATTAACAACTTTGGTGTTTTTAAAATCGGCAGTAAAGCTGACTAGATTCCGATAATCGGCACCGCGCCAACCATAGATGGCTTGAGAAGCATCACCGACAACTGTAATTTGATTATATTTTTGGGCTAAAAGTTTGGTTAAAAGATATTGAATTTGATTGGTGTCTTGATACTCGTCAACCATAATAAATTTATAAATTTCTTGATATTTAGCTAAAACATCGGGATATTGTAAAAATAATTCAACTGTTTTAAATAAAAGATCATTAAAATCAAGGGCATGAAATTCAAATAATTTTTTTTGGTAAAGAGAATAAATTTTAGAGGCATAATCTTGCCAAAAACCATGGCTTTGAGCGATCATATCTTTTGGAGTTTGGAAAGAATTTTTGGCAGCTTCAATATAGTACAAAACACTGGAAGGTTTAAATTCTTTGGTTGTTAAGCCGAGTTCATGAAGAATATTTTTAATTAAATTTTCTTGATCGTTAGAATCATAAATGACAAATTTAGGAGGAATACCAATATTGTTACCATCCGCACGTAAAACTCGACAACAAAAAGAGTGAAAAGTGCCAGCAAAAATATTTTCTTTGTTTTTATTTATTAATTTTTGGGTTCTCTTTTTCATTTCCTCGGCTGCCTTGTTAGTGAAAGTGAGAAGTAAAATTTCCGATGGTTTAGCTAATTTTTTTTGAATAAAATAGGCTACCCGATGAGTTAAAACTCGAGTTTTACCGGAGCCAGCCCCAGCCAATAAAAGCAAAGGTGAGCCAATATGAGTAACGGCCTTTTTTTGATTTGGGTTTAAACCTTTTAAAATATCTTCCATGAGCAAAATTAACTATAGTCGGTAAATCTTGGTTTTACCAGACTGAAAAATAATTTGCCCACCAATTTCTCTGAAATTATTTTCATTTAAATCGGGATATTTTTCGTATTCCTTATCTCCAATAAAAATATATTTAACATTATATTTTTGAATTAATTGTTTTAACTTGTTAATATTTTCACTTTCGTAAATTGTCTGGACATCATCTTGGCGCTGTTTTGGTTTATCGTAGCCACCACGCCAAAGCCATTCGTGAACAATCCAACCTTCAACGGTCGGTAGCCCAGTGGATACAGAAACTTGATTAAAAGTGGTGTAACTGTCGCCAACAGCTTCAAGCATTACTGGTTGACCAGAAATATTTTTATTAATCCAATTAATAGCATTAAAATTATCAGGAAAATCATTTTTTAGATAATTTAATCCCCATAAACCTTGATAAGTCTTAAGTGAACCATAAAAAGATCTAACGGCAAAATAGGGATAAATTAATTGTATTGAAAAAATTATTGCAAATAGTAAACCATATAAAAAATTGAGCCATTTGGATTTTAATAAAAGTCGAATTTTATAAAAAGCATAACCAGAAACCAAAGCATACATAATAAAAGCCTGATAAGTTAATTTGAACATGGTATTAGCGCGACGATGTTCATAAATATAGATATCTTTTAAATAAATTAATTCTGGAATAATTACTAAAAGGGTGGCTGTGACAATAGTGGCTAAAACAAAAAAATCAGAATTTTGCAAATTAAGTTTTTTCTTTTTATTTTTTTTAATTAAAAATAGAATTAATAGTGGCAGAACAATTAGCCAAAAACCACCGTATAAAATAAATAGTTGATAAAAAAGACTGTGACTATCGGAAATTTTGACACCATTACCCATGGGGGCAAAGTTTAAAGAAAATGGAAGAGAAAAAATAAACCAACAAGCTATGGTTAAAATACCATTAATAAAGGTTTTTTTTATAGCTGTTTTTGAGTCATTTTTTAAATTTAAAAAGAAAGTGAAGATGGCAAAAAGAAGACCATAAACAGCAAAATCCCAAGCATTAGTCATGTAGGCAATCGATAGAGTAAAACCAGAAATAATAAAAATGAGGTTATTAATTAAAGACGATGTATAAAAACTTGAAGCTAATAAAAAGGCCATAAAAAATAGGACTATGGGAATATCATTCATATGGCCATGAAGATCGGCGACTACAAAACTATAAATTGGAAATTCATGAATCGTTTTATCTCTAACATCTGGATCGTAGCCGATAAAACGAGTGGCGTCGGGATACCAATAATTATCAACTGCTTTAGTAATGGCCTCTTTGCTTAGAACTAATTTGCCATTATTTGTAATATTTATTTTGGCAATTTTATAAACAGAGTGAAGATTGCCACCAAAAGTTAAAAGCAAAGCAGAAATTAGACCAGCGGCAATTATTTTTTTGATATCTATTTTTTTTAAGGAAAGAAAAACAAGATTGGAAGCAATGGAAAAAGAAGACGAAAAAGCAAGAGCACAGATAGTGGCAATGGATAAATTATAAGTAATAGCAGAACTAATGGTACTTAATTTGGTTAAAACAGCAAAAATAAGATGACCAAAATAATAGTAATTTATAATTTCACTAGAAAACCACATATCTTGTGGTGGCAAAAATTGCGATCTTAGGGAAGAATTTATAAAACCCCAATCCATATATTTTTCCAAACCTTCAATATCGGACATAAAACCACGAATAAATGACCAGGTAATTAAAATTAAAAGAAAGACAATCTCTTGAAAAATAAAGGTTTTATAATTTTCTTTAATTGTTTTTAAAAAGATAGAAAAATTATTTTTTCTATTAAGAAATAAAAAATTAAAAAATAAAATTAAAAGTATTATTAAAAATAAATTTAAATTAGTGAAAGTTAGAATTTTAAAAACACCACCAATAAAAATTAAATAAGTTAAAACGATGATACAAAAAGTTTTGGAAAAGATATAACCTTTGTCCCAAAATTTTTTAAATAAGGCAAAAGTAAATGGTAGACAAATTAGACCTAATGTAAAAATTAAAAACCACCAAAAAATAATAAAAGTTAAATCTAAAAACATAATTATTTAATTAAAAAAACAAAATTAAAAACCACTGAAATTAAATTTATTAAAAAATCAGGAAAAACCAAATAATGAACAGGTAGCCAAATTAATAATCCTAAAATTATGCCACCAAGTACATCAATTGGATAATGTAGGCCTAAAAAGATACGAATTAAAACCAAAGGAACAACGACAATTATAAAAATAAAAGGATTGATAATACCAGAATATTGTAAAACAAAAAATAAAAAGAAAGTGGCTTTCATGGCATGACCAGAAGGAAAACTTCCCTTTTTATACCAAGATTTTAATAGCCCGTTTGGTAAAGTATTGTTGCCTAAATGAAGAGGTCTTTTCCAAAATAATTGTGTTTTTAAAATTTTTTCAATTATTTCACTGATAAGAGTGGCTGTGAATAATTGCCAAAAAATATTAGTTTCTTGTTTAATTAGAAAATAAGAAACGAAAAATAAAAAGACCCAAATAATGTAATTTATAAAAACTAAAAAATAATTACCAAATTCGTGTTTTGATATTTTTTTAAACCAATCTGTTTTTGGTTGCCAAAATAAAAATTTTTTTTTCCATAAAGTTAAACTCATATATTTGTTTTATAGTGACAAAATAGATTATATCAATAAAAGATTGTTAGAAAAAAAATTTAACTGCTTTAAAAATACCTTGACTCCATGGAACTCTATGAGAAACACCGGTGGTATTTTGAAATTCATCAAGATTTTTTAAATACCATTTAAAATTTTCTAACAAAGCATCTTTATTGGAATATTTTGGGTTGAATTTTAGTATTTTTTCGGCTTTTTTAATAGAAACAGAAGAATCAGTGGCGGCTGTTTCATAAACCCAAGAATATAAAGGAGAAAGATGTAGTGCTTCTAATATTTTAAGCATAAAGATGATTGGTTTAGCCGGAAAACATATAATTTTTTTACCAAATCCAGCAAAATCGAGAACCGATTGATAATCTTCCTTCATGGTTTTAAATTCTTTAGCACCAATATTAAAAATATCATTAACTTTTCTATCGTCCCCATTCATAACAGACCAGATAGCCTGACATAGATCTGTAACTGCTAATAATTGATAGTGGTTTCGACCATTACCAATTAGAGGAAAATTTTTACCATCTTTGGCCCAATCATAAAATAAAGAAAAAACCCCTAATCTTTCTGGACCAATAAATGATTTTGGCCTTAAAACAGGAACACACATACCTTTTAGCCTAAAATCTTTGCATATTTTTTCAGCTTCAATTTTACTTTCACCATATGGACCAACACCAACTAACTTGTCTGTTTCAATTATTGGATGATGATCTGGAATCCCATAAACTGCGGTTGAAGAAATATAGATAACTTTTTTGATTCCATTTTCATGTGCGGCCTCTAAAACATTTCTAGTACCATCTATTTCGGTAGAGAAAATATCTTCTCTAGAATAAAGTGGTAAGGCGGCGGCAAAATGCAAGACTATATCTGCACCATGCATAGCTTTTTTTAATTTTTCCTTATCTCTAATGTCGGCAATAAAACTTTTAATTTGGGATTTTTCAGGATAATTAAAATCAGCAATATCATAATTGATGATTTTCTTTTTTTTATCTAATAAAAACCGGATCATATTTATTCCTAAAAACCCAGATCCTCCGGTTATAAAAATAGTTTGATTCATTTTTTTATTTTGAATGAGTATTTTTAAATATTATCACTTTAGGATGATCATAAACAGTAAAAGACTCATCAGCAGTTTGATCGTTAATATTAAAACCAAAAATATTTGGATAATTAGAAAACTCAACTACTTTAATGTAACCCAATTTCTCTGAAAATAAATCTTTATAATAATTGGCGGTGACAGCATAACATTTGTTTTCAGGTAGATTTTCACAATCGGTAAGTTTTTGAAGAGGTGTATACAACCTGTTGCTAGCCAAAATTAAATAATCACCAGACTCTAAATATTTTTTGATTGTGGTCCATTTTTTCGGATTATTATCTGAATCAAATAGTGGTAGTTCAACTAAATTTAAATTGTCATTGTAGCCGAGAGGAATACCATCGTCCCAATGTTCTCTTAAAATCGTGCTCCCTGATGGAATATTTTGATTAATCCATTCACTGGCCGAAACACGAGTGTTTGGAATTTTATAAATATTCATAAAAGCAAATAATAATAAAAGATGAAGCGATGAAAAAACAATGATTAAATTTTTCTTTTTGAGAGAAAAAATAAAATTGGCAGCAAAAATGGCAAAAATCGGATAAAGAGGTAAACAATATCGATTGAATTTGATAGCAAACTTACCAACAATTAAAAAATAAATAACGAAAAACGAAAGAATTATTAATTGAGAACCTTCTGATTTTTCATTACCTGGAGTAAATAAACCTTTAATTAATTTTGAAAAAGTAAAAATTCCACCCAAGAAGGATATTAAACCGAAGATAGGGCCTAATCCCCATAAAAAAATATTTTTTAATTGATATAAATAAGGGACAGTATCGACATATTGAAGAGTATAAGGAAAAACGAAAGCATCCTTGGTCATCACTCTTTGCTCATTTAATTGCTTCCAAAATTCATTAAAATTTAAAATTGCAAATGGTTCACAAATTAAAAAAAATATTTCCGTGACAAAAATTATGAATAAAAAGTATAAGATAATATCTTTGAGTTGGTGCTGTTTTTTTTGATTCCAAAATTTAAGACTGAAAATTTTTTTTAAATATTTTTTTATTTTTTTAAAAAAACTAATTTCTTCTCCAAAAATTTCTTTTTTGAGAGAAAGAAAAATACTAACAATAAGACAAATACCTAAAGAAAAAAACAGGACTGTTGCACTTATTTTAGTGGCTAATGAAAGTCCAAAACCGAAACCAACAAAAAAAGCATTTTTAAAATTAAATTTTTGATAAAGACAAATGGCATGATAAAGGGTAAAAAAAATAAAAAAATTCAAGACAGTGTCAACTGCATAAAAATGAGAAAGTTGAATTGGTAATATGGATAAGGCGTAAAAAATGGCAGAAAATAAAGCCTTTTTCTCTGACTCGAATATAGATAGGGTAATTTTATAAATTATAAGTACTGTTAATGAGTCAAAAATGGCAGAGATGAACCTGCCAACAAGATTCATTTTTTCGTAAGAAAGAAATGTTGGGTCGATGAATGAAAATAAAAAAGAAATTAATTTCAAAAAATAAATAGGGAAAGATCCATAAGCAAAAAAATGTGGATTAAGAGTTGAATTTGATTCAAATAAAACTCCAAATTTCTCACTTAATGTTAAGTTTGGATTTAGAGCTGGAAAACTAATTTTTTCAGCTACCATAGTAATCATTCTTTCATCTGGATGGAGATGATTCCCTTGGTCCCAATTAAAACCAATTGTTCTTAAAAGAAAGGCTATAAATAAAACCCATATTAAAAAAAATGAAGATTTTTTATTTTTAATTATTCGTAAGTAATTTTCGGTAATCATCTAAAGTCAAATTATTAACTTTCTTATAAATTCTAATAGTGGGTGAATCAAAAACAGACCATGTTTCCTCGGCATTTTCTGAATTTAAAAATAAATCTTTTGAATTATTAATATTTTTAATCTCAACAAAGCCGAGATTCCCAGAAAATAAATTTTTATAATAGTTTTGAGATAAAGGGAAATTGTTATTATTTTGATTTTTAAAAACCCTACGCGAGGGAACAAAAATATAATCAGCTGAAACTAAATCTTGAGATAATTTTTCTAAAAGTGATGGTGTAAAATCTAGTTGATAAAAATCAAAATTATCAATTTTTAAATTTGAATAAGCGAGCGGTAAATTAACAACGTTACCAGATTCGGACAAAACAAATGAATCGGGGGGTATATTTGATTCGATCCATTCTGAGGCAGTAGTTCGAGTGTCTAACGAAAAATATTTTTGAAAAAAATAAAAACCAGGACTAATCATTATTGTTAGTAAAATTAAAATTAAAAATTTGTTTTTTATTTTTTCGATAAAAAAAAGACAGAAAAACGGGGCTGTAAAAAAAATAGGGGACATAAAACGGGACCATTTAACAAAAAGTTGGCCGGTGTAAATAAAATAAAAAATTGAAGGAATTAGAATTAAAAAAAATTCTTTTTTAATTTTTGTTTTTAGAAAAAATAAAAAACCTATAAAAGAAAAAATAAAAATAAAAATTCCATTAGCATAGGGAAAAACATTTTTTAATTGAAAAAAATATGATGGTGAATTTTCGAATTGACGAGTATAAAAAACTTTAGCGTTGCCAACAGCGACTGACGTTTCGTAGATCATTGATGATTTAAAATCGGAAAATTTAATAATATTAAAAGGAGAAAAAATAATTGACAAAAGTGAAATCAATAGACTAAAAATTAAAACAGAAAAAATAAAATTTAATAATTTTTTATTTTTTGTAAAAATTAAAAGAAGACAAATATAAAATGGCAGAATAAAAAAAACAGCGGTTATTTTAGATCCAAGACCGATGGCTCCAATTAAAATTGAAAATAAAAAAAATGATTTTTTTTCGGTTTGATAATATTTTAAAGACAAAAAAATATTTACGGAAAAGACAAAAATAAGAAGCGATTCTGTGGTACCAAAATGGGCTGATTGAATCAAGCCTGGAGTAAAAATCAAAAGTAGGGCAAAAATATATCCGATTTTTTGAGATTTAAAAATATTTTTGGCAATCAAATAAAAAAATAAAATTGAAAAAGAAGAAAATATAGCCGACCAAAAACGTAAGGTCATAACAATGGTAAAAAAATTATGAACAGGGGTAGTAAAAAAGGTTAAAAAAAGAGGAAATTGTCCATAGGCAAAAAAATGTGGATTAAGGTCTGATAATGTCATTTTTGAAACAGCAACGGCCATATTATTTTCGTCTGGATTAAAAAAATAACCATTGCCCCAATCGAGAAAGCAAAAACGTGTAAGAATAGTAAGGAATATTAAAAATACAGGGATAAAAATTCTTTGGAATTTATTAGAGTGCATAGATAATACCAATTATCATCAGCCCCCAAGTTAAAACTGAAAGTAAAATGGGTATATCTGTAGCGACTACTCTTTCAGGCCTCTCGCCTTCTTGCATCTCAAAAATTATTTGGCCATATCGCATAATCCCAAAAACTACTGGCAAAAGAGTGACCATATACCATTTTCGATTTAAAGCATTTGGGAAGAAATCTAAGAGAAATTGATGTAAAAAACCTGATCCAGAAAAACTGACTGATTCTTCAAAAAAAGTAAATAGAGCATAACAAACCAAAGTACAGACAGCAAACATGGTGGTATAAAAGTTTAAAAGATTTTTTCCATAACCAGCAAGGGAAGAACGAGTTTTAACACCACTATTAACCAATTCACTACGACGTTTTCCACTAGCGATAAATAAGGATAAAAAGATAACTGTCAACATAATCCAGATTGGAAGATGATAACCCGTAACAATTTCACCGGCAAAAGCACGAATTATAAAAAATAAGGCTATTCCCATAATGTCTATTATGGCCTTCTTTTTTAGAAAGAATGAATAAGAATATTGAAGTATTATAAAAATGAGAGAAAAAATGAAAAAGTCGTAACCGATAAAAATTGTTATTCCTAGACCCAAAAAAAGAAGGATTAATGCAGTGAAAATACCAGTTGATTCTGAAACATCACCACGAGCAATTGGACGATTTTTTTTAATTGGGTGTAAGCGATCTTTTTTGACATCAATGAGATCATTAATGATATAAGATGAAGACGATAAAAAACAAAAAGCTATAAAAGCAAAAATATTTTTAGTAAAAAGTTGAAAATTAAAAAGTTGACCGTTTAGAATGATTGCCGAAAAAATAGCTAAATTCTTTGTCCATTGAACAGGACGAATTTCTTCCAAAACAGAATTAATTTTTTTTATTCCTAGCATTTGTATAATATGATACCATTATTATTTTTTCTTAAAAGAGAAAAAAGAAAAAGCAATAAAGGAAGATGATATTAAGAGTAATAAAATTGTTGGAGTAAGATTACCAGTTCTAGGAACACCAGAACTAGTACTAGGATTACTAATACTGACAGTAATGGTTGGGATTTTAGTTGGAATTGTGGTTGGAATTGTTGTTGGAGTAATAGTGGGAGTGCTGATTGAAGTTGGTGTAAGAGTAGCAGCTGTTGGAGTTGCAGTTGGAGTAAAAGTGGTTGCGGATGGGGAAGCTGAATAGGAAAGGTTATTGTCGGCAGCAAGGACAGTAAACGTCCTAGAAATTACCTTTTCTACCCCATTAACAATGGTAGTGGCAGTAATAGTATGTTCTCCTGGTTCCAAATTAGAAGGTGGAGACCAATTCCAAGAACCATCATTATTTACAACAACCTCACCATTGTAAACTGTTGATGAATGAATCTCAATTTTAACAGTGGAATTAATCGGACCAGTTCCAAAAAAATCTGGTTTTTGAGTAGAAATAGATTCGTTATTTTTGGGATTCAAGATGTCTAATTCTTTTGAATTTGAAACTGGTGTAACTGAGGATAGAGAACCAGTATCGGTTTTAGTATCGTAAATGATGGTGGATGTTGAAAATTGATTTTGGCCTAAAATAATGTCTGGGGTTGGATCATTATTTGAAGTGTTGCCGGTAATTTGGGTGGTTTGGTTATTTTGATCAATAACGATAATTTCTTCCGAAGTGTTAGTTGTTGGAGTAAATCTGTTTGTTTTTGACTCATTAAAACTGTTCGCTAAAGAAATATTCCAGTTTCCTAATGAAGTTACTAATGCAGACAAAGGAGAAGCCCCTGGAATGTTAACAAACACTATGACTTTATTGGCTGCTTTTAACTCGGGGGTGAAAACACGACCCCAGGCTAAATTTGAAGAAGGAATTGACCCACTGGGGTTTGGAGCTGTTTCAAATTTATATAATGATTCTTTATATGTTGCTCCGTCGACAATAAATGAGAAATTGTATTCCGTGGAAGCATTTAAATTACTAACATCAAAATAATGGATTTTACTTTTTTGATCAACACCAACCACGGCGGTGTTTTTAACTATTTGATTGTTTATGGAAAGTGTCGATAAACATGCAGATTCGGTTACAAAGGAAATAGAAACTGCACTATTAGTAATGTTGGTTATTTGAGAATTTTTTGGTTTACAACTACTACTGGCCTTGGAAATAAAACCAGTTTTTTGGTTGGTTAAAAAAACACTAACAAAAACTCCACTAACTAAAATTAAAAGGCCTAAGATTGTTGGAATTTTTTTTTCTTTTAACATTTATAGCGTTGTGTTTATAGCCGCGGCTGACGTGGCTTCATTTAATGTTGAAGTAGCGGGGACAACTTGAACCGTAGTGGCTTTGTTTAATTCTTGATTCGATTTTATAGTTGAAAAATCAAAGGATTCATCAATATTTTTGTTTTTAGATTCAATTGTAGAAATGATAGTTAAGTCTAAATTCGGGTTAAAATCACTCAAAAGATTGTCTTTTTCCACTAATTTTTGAGGTGTTATGTAGTTAAAATAGCTCTTTTGAACTATCGAAAAAAATATGGTCAAAAGAGTAAAAAGGGAGATAAAAATAAAATAAAAAGATATTTTAGATTTTTTCATCGATTGTCAGGTAAAAAATATAAATCATTGTAAAGATTAACTTTGATTTTAGTTGATCCTGTTTCTTTCTCGTCAGGTTTTATTTGATTAATTTGAATGTTTGAAGTATTAATTAAACGACGATTATTAAGCAATTCTTTAATCATCTCTATGATGGCAGAATATTGCCCTTCACCGGCTAAATTGATTTGATAAGATTTAAAAAATTGAGTGTTTTTTTTCTTTTTAATGGCTTCATCTTCACTTAAATTGAAGTTTATTTGATTAATATCCAACGATGAATCTCTAAAGAGAGTCGCTAAATTAGTGGCGCCATTAAAATATTGCGGTTGAGATGGGAAACTTTCTTCCACTAATGAATATTTTTCTTGAACTTGGGCATATGCTTCTTGGGCTTTGATAATATTGGCAATTTTATTATCAACCTTTTTAATAAAATTTTCTTTGGATTTTATTTCACCCAAAAGAGAAAAAATTGTGGTCATGGTAGGCATGATGGCAAAGAAAAGAAAAAAAGCAACAAGGGTAAAGGTGCCTCCGATCTCTAAGTACTTTAAAAATTTTTCATTTTCAGCCTGCTTCCGAATGTAACTGTACATTGGTTGAAGTTGAAACCAATTTTTGGAATTGATCATGTTTTGGTTTCGGCTTTAGCCGCTTTAAAATATAAAACAAGAGAAACCGAATACTGATTTTCTTTTTCTTTCTTTTCAATTTTAGTGATTTCTACTTGGCTAATGTCGGGATTTAACATGAGATTAGTTACAAAAGAAACAATACTTTCTTCTTTGTAAGCAATCAAGGAGGTATCAATAGTGGTGGTTTTTGTTTCATCGTCTGCGGAAACAGAAATTTTTTCATAAAAAAGATCTGTGGGTGTGCTTGAAATCAAAGAACTGATTTGTTTATTATATTCTGGCTGACTTGAATAAAAATTTTTTATATAAGAAAGTCTTTTTTGTAGTCCAATAAATTCGGTTTCAAAAGGAACGGCACTTTCTAAAATTGCCTGTTTCTGGCGAGAAATTTCGGATAAATCTGAATTTTTACGATCTAGCCAAAAACGAGAGATAAAGACTGAAATAACAATTAGCTCAGTTAAAATAATGGCAACCCTACCAGTGGTGGTGATCCATTTAAAAAAACGGGCTCCAAAAGACCTTGGATTTTCGGATTCAGGTAAAAGAGACGGTTCTTTTTTAATAGCCATACAATCAGTATATATGACTATTTATGGAAAATAAAATCCTTAAATTTTGAATAGTATTTTTGATAATCTTTAATCTCATCCATTTTTAAAAAATTAACGGCAAAAATATATGTAATTAGACCAATGATTGAAGAAATTACCATTAAAGTAAATACTGGAATAAAATGAGTTGTATCGAGAATGAAAAGGTCTAAAAATTTTATTGACAACCAACTGACAACTCCCATTAAAATCGAGGAAATCAACATTTTATAAAATTTACTAAATGTATTAGACCAATTAAAACCATCAACAATCTTGATAAACATAATTAATAAACCGAAAAGTTGGACTAAATTACCAATAGAAGCACTAATGGCTAAACCAATAACACCCATGTTTGTAAAATTAACAAAATAAAAACTAGTAGTAATATTTATAATTAAGGAAACAACTGAAACAAAAAAAGGAATTTTAGTGTTGTGAAGGGCGTAAAAAGATCTAACTAAAATCTGAATTATGGCTTGACAAGCAATCCCTGGAATTAAAAAGGCCAAAATTCTGGAGGTTAAAATAGTAGCTGACCAAGGAAATTCTTGTGATCCATAGAGAATTCTAATGATTGAAACTCTTTCTACTAAAATTAAGGCACTGATTGGAAGAGCTATAAATAAACTTTGATTTATAATTTTATTAACAGTATTTCTGAAAATATTTAACTCGTTTCGGGCTATATTTTTGGAAAGAATTGGAAGAGAAGCTTGCCCAACTGTGGTACCAAAAATACGACTAGGTAAATACATAAATTGGAGAGCTAAATTAAAAAGAGAAATTGATCCAGAAGCTAAAGTACTGGCAAAAAATAGAGTAATTGTGCTTTCGATTTCACCCAATCCTAGGGAAAAAATCCTAGGTACCATAAGCCGAAATATTTCTCTGACTCCACTCAATCTTGTTTTGATTATTGGATAATAGACAAAACCCTGACGATGAACTACAGGTATTTGAATGGCAAGATGGAAAAAAGCACCGACAACAGCACCAATAGCTACACCATAAATGCCAAATATGGGAGCTAGGGTAAAAATACTGATAATAATAAAAATATTGTAAACAATAGGAGTAATGGCAGGAACGATAAAAATTTGGTTGACTTGCAAAATGGCGGAAAGAAAATTACTGACAAGAAAGAAAATTTGAGCAATAAGTAAAATCCGGCTAAGGTTGGCCATTAAAGATATTTGGTCCGGGGAAAAACCAGCAGCAATTAAACCAGAAATGGGCTTAATGAAAATGAAGGTGATTATTGAAATGATAGTAAAAGCGATTAAAAGAAGATTTATGACAGTTGAAGCAATTTCGTCGGCAGTTTTTTTGTTTTTGTGTAAATAACTCGAGAAAACAGGGATAAAGGAAGCAGATAAAACTCCAGTAACTAAAAGTTTAAAAATTAAATCTGGAATACGGAAAGCAGCATTATAAACATCAAGATCAACTACACAACAAGAAAAAAATTCAGCGTAAAGAAAACGATTTCTTAAAAGACCTAAAATAGAAGAAACACCAAAGGCTACAGCTAAGACCAAAGAGGCCGAAAGGATGGTACTTTGTTTTTTTTGACTTATAAGCCTTATTCTTTCTCTAACGGTCATGATTTGAATTATATCTGATTATTAATTAGATTATATATGGTTGTAAAAATTGAATTGATAAGATAAAATATTGCTCATGCCAATCAGTTTATCTGCAAAAAAATCATTAAGAAAGTCCTTGAAAAATCATAAGGATAATGTTTCTTTTAAAAATCGTTTAAAAGCTACTGTCAAAGAATTTTTGGCCAAGCCAACAAACGAAGGTTTAAAGAAAGTTTATTCTATTTTAGATAAGGCAGTTAAAAAAAATATCTTTCACAAAAATAAAACCGATAGACTTAAGTCAAATTATTCTAAGAAAGTTGGAGGTGAAGGTGTTAAAAAAGTTGTGGCTAAAAAAGGTACTGTAAAAAAGGTAACCAAGAAAGTAGTTAAAAAAACCACTAAAAAGACTAGTAAAAAAATGTAATAGCCACAGAAGTTTGGATTTATCCAGATAATGTGGCAAAATAAAAGAGTATCGAAAGATACTCTTTTTTGTTTTTTTAATATTAAGATTATGAATTCTAAAAAATTTTTTATAACAACACCAATTTATTACATTAATGATATTCCCCATATTGGACATACTTGTACAACAGTGGCAGCTGATATCGTTGCCAGATTGCACCGAATTAAGGGAGAATCTGTTTTCTTTTTGACTGGAACGGATGAGCATGGTCAAAAAGTGGCTGAATCGGCACAAAAAGAAGGTTTAGGCGTTAAAGAATATTGTGATAGAATCTCGCCGAGATTTGAAGAAGCTTGGAAAGATTTGGCTATTAGTTTTGATTTTTTTATTAGAACAACAGATCCAAGACATGAAAAAATAGTAGGGGAGATACTGCAAAAAATTTACAATAATGGAGATGTTTATAAAGATAAATATGAGGGATCATATTGTGTAGGTTGTGAAAAATTTTTAACCGAAACAGATTTAGTAGATGGACATTGTGGGCTTCATCCGCCAGAAAAAACTGTTTTTAAAAGTGAAGAAAATTGGTTTTTTAAATTAAGTAAATATGTTCCAGAAATTATCAAATTAATTGAAGATAAAGAAACTAATTATATTTTTCCTGAAGGAAAAAAGGCTGAAATATTGGCAAAACTTAAGGCTGGGGTAAGGGATGTTTCGATATCAAGGGAAAATGTGGAATGGGGAATTCCAACTCCTTGGGATCCAAAACAAACTATTTATGTTTGGTTTGATGCATTAATTAATTATTATAGCGCCACTCAATTTGTGGAAGGTAAAAAGGATTTTTGGCCTGCTGATGTGCATTTACTAGGAAAAGAAATTTTATGGTTTCATACAGTGATTTGGCAAGCAATGTTGCTGTCGGCAAAAATTGAGTTACCTAAAAAAACATATATTCACAGTTTTTACATGATTGATGGACAAAAAATGTCTAAATCTTTAGGAAATGTAATTTCACCTCAACAATTAATTGATTTATTTGGAGTGGAAGGAAGTAAGTATTTAATAGCCAGGTCTTTTCCATCAGAAAATGATAGCGATGTGGGAATTGACCGATTTAAAGAAAAATATAATGCTGATTTGGCTAATAATTTAGGAAATTTGGTTTCGAGAGTGGCAAAATTAGCTGAAGGACAACAAATTAAAGATATAAAGTTTGAGTTTGATGATGAATTTAAAAATTTAATTGATAATTTAAAGTTGAATGAGGCATTTGATTTGGTTTTTAATAAATGGATAGATAGTTCAAATTTTAAACTGAATCAAACTACACCATGGAAGTTAGAAAAAGAAAATCCAGAGAGAATCGCCGTTTTAAATGAATGTATCAAAAATATTAAAACTGCCGCTTTCCATTTGCAAATTGTAATGCCGGAAGTGGCTCAAAAAATTGAAAAATGTTTTAAAAATGAGGTAAAACCATTAGAAGAATCTTTATTTCCGAGGATAAAATAAGATGATTGATACTCATGCTCATCTAGAAAGATTGTGCGACATTGACGAGGGGATTGATAAGATTATTTTGGCCGGAGCAAATTTGGATGATTCGAAAAATAACCTATTATTAGGTGAAAAATGTTCTGAAAAATTATTGGTTGCGGTGGGAATCCATCCAGCCGAGATTAATGATTCCCCTACTGAACTTAAAAAGTTAGTGGAAGAAAATTATAAAAAAATTGTGGCAATTGGTGAATGTGGTTTAGAATTTTTGGGGGATTTTGATAAAGAAAAGCAAGAGTTTTTATTTAGAAAACAAATTGAATTAGCGCAAAAATATAAAAAACCATTAATAATTCACGCCAGAAAAGCGGTTGATGAAACAGTGGAAATTTTAAAAGAATATGAAAATTTATCTGGGGTATTTCATTGCTATGCTGGTGGAAATAAAAGAATTAAAAAGGTTTTAGAATTGGGAGAAAATTGGTATTTTGGAATTGATGGAAATTTGACCTATGAAGAAGGATTGATTGATGTGGTTAAAAATATTCCTAAAGACAGACTTGTTTTGGAAACAGACTCCCCTTACCTAACGCCGATGCCATTTAGAGGGCAAGAAAATAACCCGAATAATATTGTTTATGTTTATAAAAAGGTGGCAGAAATTTGGGGTAAAAATTTGAAGGAAACGGAAAAAATTATCGACGAAAATGCCCGTAGATTATTTAAGTTCGTCTAATTTTCGATCATCAATCCAAACAAAAATAAAACCAATTAATATACTCGAAAGATAACTGGCGATACGACAGTTAGGAAAAAGATATATATCTAAAATCCCCCAAACACCTCTCCAAATCAAAACTACACCTACAACTTCAAGAAGTAATGATATAAAATTTTTTTTAGATAAATATTTTCTGAATTTTTTTAACATAAATTAAAACTCAGAAATAATAGTTTCTAGTTCTTTAACTGACGGATATTTGTCCATAAAGGCAACTTCTCCATCAATCAAAAGAATGGTTTTTCCCTGAAGACCCATACTGATAACACGGGACATGTCTTTAATATATTCCGGATCATAATCGATTTGGAGTCTTTGACAGACAGTTTCTAAATTTGAAAATAACTGTTTACCTTGTGGTGTGCCACGATCGAAAAGTTGGATTCTCATAATTCATTATAACAGAGGGAGCAATTTATTTTTTAGATTTTTTAGCGATCTGAACAGTATTATACAAAAGTGAAGTGATGGTCATAGGACCAACACCGCCAGGAACTGGGGTAATAAAACTAGAAATTGGGGCTACTTGATCAAAATCAAAATCGCCAGTGGTTTTACCAGTGGTTGGATCAGCAATAAAACCAACATCAATAACGATAGCCCCCTCTTTAACAAAATCTTTGCCAAAAAAATTTGGCTTACCAATTGAAGAAATTAAAATATCAGCTTGTTGGCAAATTTCTTTTAGATTTTTGGTTTTAGTATGACAAATGGTAACAGTGGCATTTTTAGCCATAAGAGCAGCAAAGAGAGGGATGGCAACTTCTGGGCTACGACCTATTATTACCGCGTTTTTACCGCTGATATCGATTTGGTATTCTTCTAAAAGAAGAATAATTCCAAAAGCAGTAGCGGAGGGAATTCCAATGGATTTTTTTTGAAAAAGAAGTCCAAGATTAAAAGGACTGAGGCCATCAGCATCTTTTTGATGGTCGATGGACGACAACACTCTTTGGGTGTCAATTTGAGGAGGAAGTGGAAGTTGAATCATAAAAGCATTGACGGATAGGTCTTGATTTAAATTTTGAATTAAAGATAAAACATCTTCTGTTGTCGAATCCTGGCTGAGTTGATGAATTTTCCCGCCAATACCGATGCTTTGGGCTTTTTCTTGTTTCATGGCAACATATTTTTGACTGGAAGGATCGTTTCCAACGATAATTATGTCTAAAGTTGGTTTAAAATTTAAGTTACCAATTTCAATTTTTAAAGAATCGATTATTTTTTGAGAAACAGCTTTACCATTAAGAATTATCATGGAGTATTATAACTTAGTAAGAATTTCTGAACCAGTTTTAGTAATTAAAACAGTGTGTTCAAACTGAGCTGATAAAGAACAATCGAGGGTACGAATTGTCCAACCGTCACGATGGTCAAAAGTAATTTGACAATTTGGAGAAGCATTAATCATAGGCTCAATGGTAAAAATCATCCCCTCTTTCAGAATTACTTTTTCTTGATTGGTATTAAAATGGAAAACAAAAGGGTCTTCGTGAAAATTGATACCGACACCATGACCACCAAGTTCACGAACAATACTAAAATTTTTCTTTTTAACAATTGGTTCAATTATTTTTCCAACACAATCATTTAATGATTTACCAGGTTTTAGAGATTTTATTGAATCATTAAGACATTTTTTGGTAGTGTCAATTAAATCTTGAGCTTCGCGACTAATTTTACCGACTGGAAAAGTGGCTGAAACGTCACCAAAATAACCATTTAAAATAGTGGTGACATCAAGATTAATAATGTCCCCCTCTTTTAAAATTTCATTTGAGCAAGGAATACCATGACAAACAACATTGTTTACTGAAGTACAAATGCTTTTGGGAAAACCACTGTAATTTAGAGGAGCAGGAATTGCTTTATGTTCGATAATAAATTTGTGACCAAGCTCGTTTAATTTTTCAGTGGAAACACCTGGCTTAATAAATTGAGAAATATATTTTAAAGTAGTCGCGGCCAATTTGGATGATTTTTTGATACCTTCAATTTGGTCAGGAGTTTTAATAATAATCATGAGTCAATTATACCGCAACCTATAGTGATTTTTTTAATATCATTTTTAATGATAAGATAAGGGTGTTATGCTAAAAGAACTAAACTTCAATAAAGTTGTTTTTGAAATGCATCCGGGTGGAGAAATAACTAGAGTAACTAGGTCTGGTAATAAAAAAAGGGTCGATTGCTCATTTTATGAAACATTTGAAGAAATAACATCTCAAGAAACTGAAATTCTTAAAAGGTTGGTGAATGATCCTGATATTAAAAAAATAGAATTTTTTTATCCGAGAAATAATTAGTTATTGTCCAAGGGGTTCGAATACCGACAAACCAATTGTGTTTGGCGTGAGAAACTAGAACTCCGGTATAATAAAAAAGCAAAGATTGTGTTGATAAAATTTTCATAGTTTTAATATTTTTTTAGAAAATAATGAGATACTTAAGAAATAAGTATATTAAGTTATGATAAACAATAAACTAATTCTACAAGCACTTCCTTATTCTTATAATGCTTTAGAGCCAATTATTTCTGAAAAAATAGTAACTTTGCACCACGACAAACATCAAGCGGCATATGTGAATGGAACTAACGCGGCATTAGAAAAAATTGAAAAAATAAGATCGGGTGAGATTGAAGGTAACTTAAGAGAATTAATGCGGGATTATAGTTTTAATTATAATGGAGCAATGCTTCATGAAATGTGTTGGCAATTTATGAATTCACCTAAAGAAAATAATTTACCAAGCGAAGAATTGAATAAAATAATTGAAGAAAATTTTGGGTCGTTTGATAAATTTAAAAAAGAATTTAGTACAGCAGCAATAACAGTTGAGGGTTCTGGGTGGGCAGCACTTTGTCAAGATAAAGATGGAAATTTAATAATTGGACAATTGGAAAAACATAATTTATTGGGAATTAATGAAGCTAAAATTTTACTGGTAATTGACGTTTGGGAACATGCTTATTATTTAGATTATTTTAATAATAGAGCTGAATATGTGGAAAAATGGTGGCAGTTGGTTAATTGGGATTTTGTTTTTGAAAAATTAAACAAATAATATGACTAATAGTTCTTGGCAAAAAGTAAGTACATGGTACAACAAAACGGTTGGAGATGAAGGACATTATTATCATCAACATATAATAATGCCGAATTTAAAGAGAATTTTAAAATTAAAAGAAAATGAATCGCTTTTAGATTTAGCCTGCGGACAGGGAGTTTTAGAGAGAAATTTGGATAAAAACATTCAATATGTGGGAATTGATTTGGCAAATAATTTAATTAGAGAGGCAATTGATAAAAAAACCAATCCAAACCATAGGTTTTTATTAGCAGATGTAAGTAAAGATTTACCGACCAGTAAAACTGATTTTGATGCTGGAGCAGTTGTTTTGGCATTGCAAAATATTAAGAAACCATTTGGAGTGATTAGAAATTTTTCTAAACATTTAAAAAAAGATGGACTGTTGATAATTGTTTTGAATCATCCGATTTTTAGAATTCCTCGCCATAGTTCTTGGGGTGAAGATTTAAATAATAAAATTCAATATCGAAGAATTGATGATTATATGACACCGCAAGAAATTCCAATTGTGGCACACCCGGGAAAAAAAGAGAGTGAAAATACTTGGTCGTTTCATTATCCCCTGTCGGCTTACAGTGAAATGCTTTTTGATAATGGTTTTTGTATTGAGAAAATTGAAGAATGGATTTCAGATAAAAAAAGTACCGGATCTAAGGCAAAAATGGAAGATAAAGCCAGAAAAGAATTCCCCTTATTTATGGCTATAATTGCCAGAAAGATTTAATAAAATTATTTTAATTTAATAAAAACCTGGCAATGCCAAATTTCTAAAATTGATTTGATTTTATCTGAATTTTCAAACCAAAAAAAATTATTCTTAGGAAAATTATTTTTAATTTCTTGTTCTACAACTTCTGGTGATAATTTTTTTTGTCGACTCCATAAACAGAAATGTTTAACATTTGGTAAAAAATGTAAAAGTTTACTATATGGAAATTGATTTTTAATAAGAGATACATCTTTACTACCTATCTGTTGATTTAAAAGTTTTAGTCTAATATCTGAAGGAACGATATTTTGGTATAGACGATAAAATTCTAAATCTTCAGAAAAACGAACAAATTTAGCTGGAGCAGTAGGTAAAAAATCTTTTAAGTTGATTAAGTCTTCCCAATTTTTAGGTATTTCTGGGTTGGACATAATTTAACTTTTTAATTGTTTACCAAAAGCGATACATTCCTGGCGAGTTTCGACGAGAGAAAAACCCTTAAACTCAATGGCTTCTTTAAAATTTTTTGTGACCTCTTGAATATCTTTGGCATCAACTGATTTAACAAAAATATTTGAATTGACTGATTTTAAAACTTTGACAATATCAAGCGGTTCACTTACATTGCCTAATGGAGTTGATTTAGTTCTAGCTCCTTTTGGAGTGGTTGGACTGGTTTGACCAGTAGTTAAACTATAAAGAAAATTATTAGAAACAAAAACAGTAATATCAATATTTGCCCTAGCTGCGGCAATTAAATGATTTAATCCTTCACCATAGATACCACCATCACCACCAATTGCACAAACAGTAAGATTAGGGTTAGCTAATTTTTCACCCATAGCAGTGGTAATAGATCGGCCGTGAAGAGTGTGGACGGCGTAGGTTTTGAAAAAATCAGCCATATTACCGACACAACCGATGTCAAAATTAATGACCATGTCAGAAGTTTTTAAATTTAGAGCATTAAAAGCTGATTGCATGGCGGCAAAAACTAAAAAATTATTACAACCTGGACAAAAAGTTGGAGTGATATTGGATCTGTAATTTATCATATTTTTATTTTTTGGCTGTTAATAAATCGATAATTTCTTCTGGAAAAAAAGGACGACCATCATTTTTATTGATAATTCTGGTGGGATTAAAATCAAATTGAGATTTAAGAACAGTAACTAATTGATTGGTGCCATTATTTTCGATAACAATAGTTTCTTTGAAAGCATTAATAATGTTTTGAATCTCTGAATTGATTGGCCAAAGAGTTTTTAATTGTAAGACAGCAAAATCATCTTTATTATCCATTAATTTTAAGGCTTCTAAAATTGCTCCTTTAGGAGATCCCCAACTTAAAATTAATTTTTTGGCTTTTTTAGATCCAAAGAAGTTGGCTTTTGGACAAATTTTTAAAGCAGTTTTGTTTTTTAACATTCTCTTTTGAAACATTTTTTCAGAAAGAGCGGCGTCTTCAGTAGAAAAACCGAATTCATCATGTTCATAACTGTTACATAAAAATTCACCACCAGGAGTACCTGGAATAGAAACTGGAGAAATGCCATCTTTAGTGAAAGCATATCTTTTAAAACCATCGCCTTCAATTTCGTTTACAATTTTACCTTTGTTGTTTTTTACCTCGATATCGGGGAAATATTTAGTACTAGCACTGGATTCACCGATTAATTTATCACTAAGGACAAGTATCGGAGTTTGAAGTTGAGCAGCTAAGTCGAGAGCGATATGACTTAACTCAAAAGATTCGTCGATGTCACCTGGAGCCAAAACGACTTTGGGGAATTCACCATGACCAGAATAAATGGCATGAAGAAGATCACCTTGGCTAGTCCAAGTAGGAAGACCAGTGGCTGGGCCGGGACGAGAAACTAAATAATAAACCATGCCAATTTCCGCAATACCACAAAAACTGACCGCCTCATTCATAAGAGCAAAACCACCACCTGAAGTACCAGTGGCTGAGCGAGCACCAGTAAAAGCAGCACCAGCAGCCATGTTGGCAGCAGCAATTTCATCTTCGGGATGAAATACAGTTAAATTAAATTCTGTTTGTTTGTTGGCTAAAAAATGGAGAATGCCAGTGGCAGGAGTCATTGGATAAGCGGCATAAAAACTACCACCACCCTTGATAAATCCCCAACCGGATGCTTCGTTGCCTTCATTAAAACCCATTTTGACAATTTTTGCAGGTTTTTTTATTTTGATTTTAAATTTTGAAAAATTCTTTTCTGCGTAAGAATAGGCAATATTAAAGGCCTTTAAATTTATTTCGCAGTATTTTTGATAGGCTTCACAAATAAGATCCTTGGCTTTTTGAACGTCTAAATCGTAAAGATAAGTAGCAACGCCTAAACAAAGAGTGTTGATAACTAGAGGACTGCCGACTTGGTCAGCCATTTCTTTTAGAGGCAGATTTATAAAAGTGGCTTTTGATTTAATATTAGAAAAATCTTCTTCTGAAAAAACTAAGGTTGATTTAGTAAATTCTTTTTGATGTGTTTGCCAATGATTTGGATAAACTGAAAAAAATAAATCGACATTAAAATGAGTGGAAAAAACTTTTTCATTGGAAAAAGTAATTTGATAGGTGTTGTGTCCACCTCGAACCAGCGATGGATACTCACTATAATCAACTAAGTTAAAACCGTGATTAATTAGAATTTTTGAAAAAACTTGACCAGCCGATTTAATACCGGAACCAGCTGGACCAGCGATTTTTATGGTGGAAAAATTTGGAGTCATTTTAACATTTTACTATAAATTATCAGCTTTGTTTAATATTAATTTAATGAACTGAAAACTATGGACAAAGATAAAAAAAACCGTTATCTTTAGGAAGTGATATTAAATAAAATTAAGAATTTTTTTAAAAAAATAGGTCCTGGATTTGTGACTGGAGCGGCTGATGATGATCCGTCGGGAATTGCGACCTATTCGATGGCTGGAGCTCAGTATGGCTATAAATTGAACTGGATGATGTTGTTTTTGTGGCCAGCGATGGTGTCAATTCAAGAGATGTGTGGCCGAGTAGGAATGGTTAGTGGTAAGGGGTTGGCCAGTATTATTAAAAAATATTATTCTAAAAAATTATTAGTATTAGCCACTTCATTGTTGGCTATTGCCAATATTATAAATATTGGGGCAGATTTGGGAATAATGGCGGCTTCGATGCAAATGCTGTTTGATTTTAATTATTATTATTGGCTAGCAGTGGCAGCGATTTTTATAGTATGGATGCAGATTGCGGTGCCTTATAAAAAATATATTAAATATTTACAAATATTAAGTTTTACTTTATTGGCTTATTTGATCACCGCTTTTTTAGTGAAACATAATATAAATGATTTGGTTTGGGATACTTTTGTTCCACAAGTGGAATTAAATTTGGAATATTTAATGGTAATTATTGGTTTGGTTGGGACAACAATTTCACCATATTTATTTTTTTGGCAAAGTGCTGAAGAAGTAGAAGAAGAAATTGCGGCGGGGAAAATTGAAGATTTTAATTGTCATCCAAAAGTAGTTAGAAACGATATAAAAAGAATGGAATTTGAAACTAAGGCGGGAATGTTGTTTTCAAATTTGATTGCCTTGGCGATTATGTTAACAACAGCAGGGGCTCTGAATGCTAATGGAATTTTTTCGATTGAAACACCCCAACAAGCGGCAATAGCCTTAAAGCCATTGGCTGGAGATTTTGCTTATATTTTGTTTGCTGTTGGCATAATTGGAATTGGCTGGCAATCGATTCCGGTTTTAGCAGGATCATTGGCTTATGCCTTATCCGAATCGTTTGGATTTAAAGAAGGATTATCAAAAAAATTTAGCCAAGCTAAGGCATTTTATTTAATAATAGCGATAGCAACTGGAATTGGGTTTTTAATGAATTTATTAAAAATAAACGTGATGGATGCCCTTTATTATGCGGCCATAATCAACGGCATAGCTTCAGTACCATTGATCGCTATTATTATTAAAATTGCTGACGATGAGAGAGTTGTGGGTAAATTTAAAACCAAGAAAAAAAATAAAATAATAGCATTGATAACTTTATCATTTATGACTTTGGCAGTATTAGTGATGTTATGGCAAATAATTTTTGGATAAATTTGCAATTGAGGAACAATGTGGTAGACTACAGACTGATTTGAGCAAATTGGTGCATTATTTTTTTGTGGGCACCGCAAGTTTCTAGGTTACGACCGAAAAACAGTGTTTGGGTCAACAAAAATTATGTATCAGAATAAATTCACCAATAATTTTGGTGGTAAAACTCAACAAAGACCAAATAGTGGTCGAACCAGATTTGGCGGTAGAAGTAACGCCGGAAATGGTGGTAATAGATTTGTCGGTGGTAGAAACGGTGGTCGAAAAAATCGCAGTTTTGAAAGCCAAATTGATGTATCTATGTTTATCCAAAAAGCTGAACCAATGATAAAAATTGAGGATGCTAAGGTTAAAAACAATTTCAAAGATTTTGATTTTAACCCAATTTTAATGGATAACATTAAAAATAAAGGTTATTTAAAACCAACTCCAATTCAAGACGAAATAATCCCCCATATTTTACAAGGTAGAGATGTTTTAGGTATTTCTAATACCGGAACAGGGAAAACTGCCGCTTTTTCTTTGCCTTTGATTAATCAAATTTTAGATAATCCAAACAAAAGAATTCTTGTCTTATCGCCGACTCGAGAATTGGCTCAACAAATAAAACAGGAAATTAGATCTTTTACTTTTGAAATGAGAGTTTACGTGGCACTAGCTATTGGTGGAGCGTATATTAGAGAACAAATTTTGGATATTAAAAGAGATCCACATATTATCGTTGGAACTCCAGGAAGAATTAAAGACTTAGCCAAAAGAAGAGTAATCCGCTTCGATAAATTCGATACTATTGTATTGGATGAAGTTGACCGAATGTTGGATATGGGTTTTGTACAAGATATTAAAGATATTGTGAGTCAAATCCCCACACCTCATCAAACTTTATTTTTCTCAGCAACAGTTAATAGAAAGATTCAACCATTAATCGATTCATTCTTGACTAATCCAGCCGAAATTTCGGTTAAAACTCAAGAAAGCTCTAAAAATGTGGAACAAAACATCGTTAGAGTAAGACGAGAAGATAAGGAAACTATGCTTAGTAAATTACTGCATCAGGAAGAATTTAAAAAAGTGTTAGTTTTTGGTGGAACTAAATTGGTAGTGGAAAAATTATCTGTCGGTTTAGGCCAACAAGGATTTAAAGTTGGTTCACTTCATGGTAATAAAGCCCAATATCAACGACAAACTACTTTAAGAAGATTTAAAGAAAATGAAATTAATATTCTAATTGCAACTGATGTGGCAGCTAGAGGTTTGGATGTGGCCGATATTACTCATGTAATTAACTACGATAAACCAAATAATTACGAAGATTATGTTCACCGAATTGGTAGAACTGGACGAGCTGATCATCAAGGTTATGCTTTGACTTTTGTGGAAGATAGATACTAAACTTTTTTATTGTATTTACGACCAGTAGTGGCCTTAACAAACGCCTCTCGATAAGCAATTTTCGGGAGGCTGTCTTTGTTTTTATCTAAATAAACTAGAACTTCTGATTGGTGAAATTTAGTTAAAGCCCGAAGGGCCCAAGAAACAGCTTTGGTGATTAAAATTTCTTTTTCTGATTTTAGTTTTTCGATATTTTGAAAAGCTAATTTTGATAATCGTGGATCGTCTGATTGACGAAGAGATTTAGTTAATAGAACTAAAGAGGCGCGACGCTTGTTAATATTTTTGTCCTTAACAAATTGGTTAAGAATTTTTTCCCAATTTGACCAATTAGAAAGTAAAATGTCGCTACTAAAGTTTGATTGACACAAAACATCATTTTCAGCCCAACCACAGGTATAATTTAACCATGAATCTAAATTTTTGGGATTAAAATTCTTTAAAATTTGTGGTGAGTTAGATAAAATTAGGGCAGCAAGAGCAATTTCAGTATAAGTGTTTCCCTTTTGATAAAGAGAATTGAGTAAATCAATAGTTTGTTTTTCGTCTAAATTATTTTCTTTGATTATTTTTTTGGCTAAGTCGATCATTTGACCAGTGGAAAATCCATGGTAAATTTTATCGGTGCCAAGATAATTTTTAGGCCATTGATAATCAGAAGAACAATCGGTTTTTAATTGACCAATGTTTTTTAAAATTTGAAGGTGAAGTTTATTTTTTATCATAAAATTTATTTTTTAATAAAAAGATTAATTTTTTGTTGACGGGATAATTTTTTAATTCTTGATTCTTCTCTAGAAGCCTCTGATCGGTCAGTAAATTGTTGCGAATAAACTATTTTTACTGGTCGTCTAATTTTAGTATATTTAGCCCCTAGTTTGGAACTATTATGTTCCTTAATTCGTCTGTCTAGATCGGTGGTGATACCGGTGTAAAGGGTTTTGTCGACGCATTGGAGAATGTAAAGGAAATACATCTTATTTAGGATTTATTAATGAAAGTCCAATAAATATAATTGCATAAATAAAAAAAATTAAGACTACTGTGTGAGTAAAATAATTCGGTAACTTTAATTCTGTGTTATTAATTGACGTTCTTGTATCTTCATTTATTTTTTTTCGTCGATTGTTGTATTCATTTATATTTATTTCTCCTTTTTTAAGAGCATTACAATCGTCAATACATTTATCAATTTTATTTTGAAATTTTCTATAATAATTTAAAGTTTCAATATGATTATTTTTTGCAATTTTTATATATTTAAAAATCGAGAAAGTAATAACTATTAAAAGAAGAGTGTCTCCTATGATTAATGAGGTGTTGTTTGTCGAGTATTTATCATTAAGTAAAAAAGAAAAAGCTCCAATTGTAGCTGATAAAGTTGCAAAAACACTAAATATATTACGATAAATATCGTCACATTTATCTATTAAAGGCAGAGAAGAATCAAAATGTTGTTTCTTTATTTTTGATAGTTCGTTAATTTCTTTGTCTATATTATTAATTTTCATTTTTTCTTTTCTACAAAATATTTTTTGTCTTTTATTTTGTCGGGGAGCAGACTTTCTTTGCTGTACTTTTCATAGCCTTTGCCGTAACCAATTTCTTCCATTAATTTGGTTTCAGGGTTGCGGAGATTAAGCGGTATTGGGAGATTGCCAAAAGTTTGAACATCTTTAAGAGCGCTTAAATAAGCTTCGTAGGCAGAACGATCTTTAGGTGACTTGGCGAGATAAACTACGCCATGGGCAAGGTTCTCGCGACACTCGGGATAACCAATAGTTTCGACACTTCTAAAAACTTCGTTAGCTAACATTAATGCCGAAGAATTGGCAATACCAATGTCTTCACTAGCAAAAACGACCATGCGACGGGCAATGAATTTTGGATCTTCGCCGGCATCAATCATGCGGGCAAGATAATAAAGAGAGGCATCAATATTGCTGGCACGCATACTTTTTATGAATGCGGAAATTGTGTTGTAGTGATCCTCCCCTTTTTTGTCGAAACGGAGAAAAGAATTTTGAAGAGATTGTTTAAGACTTTCGAGTTTCAAATTACCATAGAGGGTGAAAGCGTTGTCGATCATGGTGAGGCATTGACGGGCATCACCATTGGCCATGCGGATAAGCCAGTCTTTAGCATCTTTACTTATTTTGGTTTCAAGTTTGGCGGTGGCACGGTTAATAATTTCACTAACATCATCATCGGTTAATTCTTTTAAGGTAAAAACTCGACAACGAGAAAGAAGTGGAGAAATGACCTCAAAACTGGGGTTTTCAGTGGTGGCACCAACCAGGGTTAAAATACCAGATTCGACAGATGGAAGTAAAAAATCTTGTTGAGCTTTGTTGAAACGATGAATTTCGTCAAGAAAAAGAACAGTTTTTTCCATGGGACGAGAGCCGGCAATTATTTTTTTGATATCATCTTTACTAGCGGAAACAGCTGATAATTCGTGAATGTCGGCCTGGGCCTCGCTGGCTAAAATCCGAGCTAAAGTGGTTTTGCCAACTCCAGGAGGACCCCAAAAAATCATGGAAAAAATTTGGTGATTTTCAATAGCAAGACGAAGAGGTTTTTGAGAACCAACTAAATGGGTTTGTCCAATAAAATCTTCTAAATTTCTAGGACGAAGTAGAGAGGCTAATGGTTGAGATAGCATTCGGGTTTTATTTGGTTAATAATCCAGTATAAACTAGAGATGCTTTATGGTCAATTCGGGAATTATAGTGTCTTTGTCGAGAGATAAAATGAAGTCAATTGCTTTGACGACTTGATGTGGTTCAAGAGCATTAGATAAATCACAGTTCGAATCACCAGTAAATTTTGTTTTCATAACACCAGGGTGTATATCGATAACTTTAACACCAAAACTGGCTAATTCTGGTTGAATTGATTCGGAAAAACCACTTAAGGCCCACTTTGAAGAATGATAAACCGAGTTAAAGGCTTTAGGATGAAGACCAGCAGTGGAGTTGATATTAATAATGGTACCAAATTTTTGCTTTTTCAAAATTGGAGTTAAAACTTGAGTGGTAAAAACTGGGCCGAGACTATTGACTTCAAAAACTTTTTTGACCAAATCGGGATCATTTGATTCAATTTCGCCATCGATATAAATTCCAGCACAATTAATAAAACAATCAATTCGATGATATTTTTTAAAAACTTTTTTAATAGTAGTAGAAACTGTTTTATAATCGGAAACGTCACAAAATTGAAAATCGCAATCGAATTTTTTACTGACAGCTTCGGTGAGTTTTTCATTGATGTCAAAAATAATCACTTGGGCTTGATGAGAAAAGAAAGCTGCTAATTCACGACCAAGACCATTGGCACCACCAGTAATACAAATAACTCGTTTCATTAATTCAGTTTACAATAAAATTTAGCAAAATGATTTGGTTTATAATTGGTTCTAAATGGAAATAATAATTATTTTAATTTTAGCCTTGGGATTAAGGTTAATTGGAATTAATCAATCATTATGGCTCGATGAAGCAATTTCAGCCAATGTAGCAAAAATGCCAATTGAAGAAATTGTAAGAAATTTTTCGATCGGAGATTTTCATCCGCCCATTTTTTATTGGTTTTTAGATTTATGGACAAAAACTTTTGGAAGCAATGTGGTGATATTGCGGTTTAGTTCAGTTTTATTTTCTTTAATTACAATTTATTTTAGTTATTTAATTGGCAAAAAAATTAAAAATAAAAAAAATGGAATTTTAGCGGCTCTGTTTTTGACTATTAACCCCCTTTTTATTTATTATTCACAAGAATTGAGAATGTATTCAATGGCAACAATGTGGTTAATAATTGGATTTTATTATTTTGTAAAAATTAAATCGAAAAAATATTTAAAAAGGGATTTAGTGATTTTTAATTTAATGATGGGATTGGCTTTTGGAACATTTTATGGTTCGATTTTTTTAATTGCTAGTTTTGCTATTTATTTTTTAATAAAAAAAGAATGGAAATTATTTTGGTTGACAAATATTGGCACTGGATTAGCAATAATTATTTTAACTCCCCTGCTTTTGACTCAAATTAAAAATTCACAAATAATGTTAGAACAAGTAACTAATTGGGCATTGGTTTTAGGAAAAGTAAATTTAAAAAATTTATTATTGATTCCACTAAAATTTGGGGTGGGTAAAATCAGTTTTTATCCTAAGATTTGGTATTATTTGATTGGTGGAATTTGGAGTTTAATTATTTTAGGATTGATTTTGAAGAACAAAAAGGAAAGTAATTGGCTAAAAATATTTTTGGTTTTACCAATTGTTTTAGCAATTTTATTTTCAATAAAATCACCTCTTCTACAATATTTCAGATTTTTATATTTAGTGCCGATTATGTGTCTAGTGTTGGCAATAAATTGTGAAAAAAAATGGCAAAAAATATTGGTTGGTGGAGGATTTTTAATTTTCAGTTTGATGTATCTTTTGAATCCTAATTATTACCGGGAAGATTGGAAAAATGTGGCGACAGAAATAGAAAATGAAAAAAGTGTTTATATGATTGAGTCATTTAGTGACCCAATTAAATTTTACAATCCCAAAATGGTAATCAAAGATATAAAAACAATAACACTAATAGAAAAAGAAATCTGGGTGATTCCTTTTGGTGAAGCGATTCATGGAATTAATTTGGAAGAGAAATTGAAAAATTTGGGCTACAAAAGAACCATTCAAAAAGATTTTAGAGAGATGGAGTTAGAAAAATGGGAGAAATAGTTTTATTAAACTTTTCCAACCAGTCCGTCAGTGGAAACCCAAATACCTAATTTTCTAAAAATGCTTTCATCGCCGGATGATAGTTTGTGGGTGGTGTGCATATAACAACCTTTTAATTCTGATAAAAATGATTGGGCTTTTATGGTTAAAGCATTAGAATTAGTAGAAGTAGCTAATGCTAAAAGTGTTTCAGAACAATCAAGACTGTGTGATTCTTCTCCAATTTGATCTTTTAATTTATTTATTTGCTTAATAACAGATGGGGATATTAGTTCAAAATCATCGGGAATACCGGCTAAAACTTTAATGGCATTTAAAACTGCAGCGGCCTCGGCATGGAGTAATGGTGAATTTTTACCAGTGATAATTTGACCATTTTTTAATTCAATGGCGGCTCCACAAAAAATATCATTTTCTCCTTTATTTTTTTGTTTTTCGGCAAGTTTTTTACTGATTCTAGCAGCTGAAATAGTTGGTAAATATTCTTCAGTAATATTAACTTTTCTCATAATATTTTCCATTCTATCTAAAACATCTTTACTAATTAAACCTTTTTTAAATTCCTGTCGATAACGGAATAAATAAAAATTAATTTCTCGCTTAGCTGCTTCACAAACAATATCGTCATTGACGATGCCCTGACTTAAAACATTAAAACCCATATCGGTGGGAGAACAATAATTTCGAGAAAAATTATTTTTGCTTAAAATCTTTTCAAAAGTGGTTTTTATAATAGGAAAGGCTTCAACATCACGGTTGTAATTAACGGCTTGTTTTTGGTGAGCTTTAAGATGCCAAGGGTCAATTAAATTAAAATCTCCTAAGTCAGCAGTGGCAGCCTCATAAGCAATATTGACCGGATGGTCTAAAGGTAAATCCCAAACGGGAAAAGTTTCAAATTTGGCGTAGCCAGAATTAATGCCGTGCTTTTCATCTAAATAAATTTGACCCAAACAGGTGGACAATTTACCAGCACCTGGGCCAGCTCCCCAAACAACGATAAGAGATTTTTTGGTTTTAATATAATCGTCGGCACCATAACCATTATCACTTAAAATTAAATCTAAATTATTAGGATAACCGGCAATTTCTTTTCTTTTATAAACAGCAATTCCCATGTTTTTGAGTCTTCTCTCAAAGTTTTTGGCTTCAGTTTCACCCTCATAACGATTAATAACAACACCTAAAACAGGTAAACCGTTTTTCTGTAAACCTTCTATGGCTTTTAAGGTAGCCAAATCATAACCAATACCAAAATCTCCCCTAATTTTTCCAGTGGATAATTGTTTGGCAGAAATACAATATAAAATACCTAAATTCTTTTTTAAACTTTTTAAAAGAGTTAATTTGGCATTAGGATCGTAACCAGGTAAAGTTCTGGTGGCATGAAAATCTTCTAATAATTTACCACCAAACTCTAAATATAATCGACCAGAAAATTTACTTAACCTTTCTTCAATTGCTTTTTTTTGAGCTTTTAGATATTTATCGGTATCAAAACCAAAATTAGATTTTACTGATTTCATAAAATATACGTTACCATATTAAAATATCACGGTGCAATAGGCAAATTTTGTTTTTTTTCGGGTGTCTATTTAAATGATACAACAAAACTAAAGAAAAAGAAACTGCCTTTTTTTTGAAAAAAAATTCTATTTTTTGTTAATCGATTTTCGCTGCCAGACAATACTTAAATATCTAGAGAATTCTGGATTAACACGATCACCTTCGCTATCAGTAGCACCTGGAAAAGAACTAACCCAGCCATTTTCATATTTGAAAAAAATCTCTTTATTTTTTTTACTGTGGAGCTGATCATTACCTCTTAATTCCATCTCATCCAAAAGGGAATTTATGTTTTGTCTTTCTATGTCAAGATAAATAATCTTTTCCGACATCTTATCGGATTATATCACTTCTTATTTTTGTCTTTATCTAATTTATTGAAACCTAAAATTTGGACACTGAAATAAACGATAAAGGCCATGATTATAAAATCAATGAGATTACTGATAAAACTACCCCACATAATTTTGGCGCCAGCAATTTGAAAATAGGACTCCTGAAGATCAGCAGCACCCATAAAAATGCCGACAATTGGGTTGATAATATCATTGACAAAAGCGGTAATTAATTTAGTTATTGACCCACCCATAATGAAACCAACAGCTAAACCAACAACACCTTGGGAGCGAATAAATTCAATAAATCCTTTCATAAAATAATTATATACTAATTGAAAATAAACATGGCATCGCCAAAACTAAAGAAGCGATATTTTTGATCGATGGCTTCCTGATAAGCTTTTAAAATATTTTTTTTGCTGGCAAAGGCAGAAACCAACATTAAAAGACTAGATTCAGGCAAATGGAAGTTGGTGATTAAACAATCAACAAATTTAAATTTATATGGCGGATAAATGAAAATTTGGGTGGAATTTTGGCCGGATTTTATTTTTTTATTAATTGAACTGATGGCACTCTCTAACGTGCGGACAGAAGTGGTACCAACAGCAATGATTCTTTTGCCCTGTTGTTTGGCTAAATTTAAACGAGTGGCAACTTCTGGGGTGATTTCATAAAATTCCTGATGGAGAGTTTTGGTGGTAATATTTTCGGGACGAAGATTTTGAAATGTACCAAGACCAACATGGAGAGTGATATATTCGATTTGGATTCCCCTGTTTTTTAAATCGGTTAATAATTTTTTTGTGAAATGAAGACCAGCGGTGGGGGCAGCGGCTGAACCAAGTTCTTTGGCATAAACTGTTTGATAATCTTTCCTAATTTCAATTTCTGATTCTTTAGTGGAAATATAGGGAGGAATTGGAATGTGACCAATTTTATCCAAAGTTTGGAAAAATTGTTGATGATTTTGATTAAATTTAATTTCGATTTGACCAGAGGTTTTATCACTTTTTAAAACTTGAGCTTCAAGTTTATGACTAAAAATTAATTGCTGACCAATGGTTAAACGAGGCTTGGAAATAGCTAACCAAGAATCAGTATTGATTTGACGAATTAATAAAATTTCAAATTTACCGCCAGTTTTTTTTTGACCAAAAAGACGAGCAGGAAAAACTTTACTTTGATTTAAAACCAAAACATCATTAGGACCAATAATATTTTTAAGATCAAAAAACTTAAGATGATTAATTTCACCAGTTTTTTTATTCAAAGATAAAAGACGACAATGATCGCGACGGCTGGTTGGATGATTGGCAATTAAATTTTCGGGCAGATTATATGAATAATCTTTTGGATCTAAAAGCATGGGATATTGTATCATTGAATAAAAGTTGTTACTAATTTATTTTTGCCTTTTCTTTGGTATAATTTCGTAATTCAGTAAAATTTGTAACTAGAACATTAAAAGAAAGAGGGGTTAGCGATGAATGATAGTGTTAAACCTATTAAACCGGAAGAAATCGGCAAGATTAAGGTAGGAAATTTACCAGAGGTTGTAATAATTTCATTCAATGAACTTATTACGGAAAGGTTTCACAGTGGTTCGGCAACCTTTAGGCAAGATGAAGTAGTTGATCGAATAATTTCAAAGGAACCTAATTTAACTCAAAAAGAAATTTTTGACAAACATTACCTTGATGTCGAGGAAATGTATCAGAAAGCAGGATGGAAAGTCGAATACGACAAACCAGCTTACAATGAAACATACCCAACTACTTTTACCTTCGAAAAATAATCATTGCAAATTAAACTGAAAGCACTTTAGATGGATTTTAATCCAAAATAACCTAAAGTGCTTTTTTATTGCAAAAATTAGTTGAGGCGAGCGATGGAAAAATTCAAAAATGAGGCAAAACCAACCCAGACTAAATATGGAAATAATAAAAGACTGGCCTTTTTATTGAAGGACCAAAATTTAATTATGGTAATGAGGATGGCAAACCATAGAATAATAATTTCAAAAAGGGCCAGTAAAGGAGAATGTAGGCCAAAAAATAAGAAAGACCAAAGAATATTTAAAAATAATTGAACCCAAAACCAGAATAAATTATTTTTCTTGATCCAAACTAAATAAAGAGCTATTCCCATAAGAAAAAAGAGAAGTGTCCAGACTGGACCAAAAATCCAAGAGGGTGGATTGAAGGATGGTTTTATAAGATCAGTTAAATACCATGATTTAACTGATGAATAAGTGGCTATACTACCAAGAATGCCGGCTCCTTCGGTGATTAAAATACAAAAAATAAACTTCATTAAGTTAAACTTAGTTTTGAGTTTTGATTTCATAAGTAAACTATATCACAAAAAATAAAAACTGACTTGCTTTTAATTGAGAAATTAGTTACAATGTTAGTCGTAGATTATATCTACACGTTTATTATATTTTTCAGACAATGATCAAAAAATTGTATGTCGGAGGATTGAATTTCAATACCACCGATGAGACCCTAGGGGCATCCTTTGCCCAAGCTGGAACTGTTGTTTCAGCAGTAGTTATTAAAGATAAATTTTCAGGTAGATCCAAAGGTTTTGGATTTGTGGAAATGAACAGTGACGAAGAAGCTCAAGCTGCTATCGACATGTGGAACGATAAAGAATTGGATGGCCGAACTGTTAAGGTTAATGAAGCCAGACCAATGGAAGATCGACCTCCACGAAGAGATAATTTCTCTCGAGGTGGAAGTGACCGCGGTGGATTCGGCGGTGGAAGAAGTGGTGGTAGTAGATACTAACTCCTTTTTTTAATAAAAAATCTAAACAGGGTGCCAAAGGCACCCTGTTTTTTTGGTTTGATTTTAAAATTTTTTAAATTTCCCCAATCGAAATGTCTAATATGGTTACAGTGTTGCCGTTAACCGTGACTTTGTCTGATTTTTTCTTACCGAGAAGAGCTTCGCCTATTGGACTTTGAATGGAAATCCAATCTTGTTTGAGTCGTGCATCATTTTTTCCAACCAAGGTGATGGTTAAATTTCTTTTATCTTCTTCAAAAAAGATAGAAACTTTGTGTCCAAATGAAATTGATTCACATTGAATTGGGGCTGATTGAACAACGGCTTCTTTTAAGTCGGCCAAAGCTTCATCAATTTGTGAATGAAGAACACCAGCTCGTTCGCCCATAAAAATATATGCCGAATTTTCTTTCAAATCACCTTCAGCAGCAGCTTCATTGCGCTGTTTATAGGTTCTATCTAATTCTTTTTGTAAATCTTTTATTTGTTTTTCAAGACTTTGCTTGCCTAATTTTGTAATCATGAATATGTATGTTAGCAAATTATTAGAATGGTTACAATTAATAATTAATGCGTTATTATTTAGTAATGAAAAGATTAGAGGAAATTTCTGAAAAATTAACTAATTGGATAGGAACACCTTTATCGATTGTGGTTCATACTCTCCTTTTTATTGGAATTTTTTCATTAAAGTTTGCTGGGTTTGATACTGATCAAATTTTATTAGTTTTAACCACAGCAGTATCGTTGGAGGCAATTTATTTGTCTATTTTTATTCAAATGAGTGTTAATAGAACTAAGGAAAGTTTAGCTAGCGTGGAAAAGGATATTGATGAAATCCAAGAAGATGTTGATGACATCCAAGAAGATGTTGAGGACATCCAAGAAGATGTTGAGGATTTAAATGAAGAAGATGAAGATGATGAAGCAGCAGAAAATGAATTAATTAAGAAGATTGAAGATATTGAAGAGAAATTAGTTCTTTTACATAAAGAATTAACGGAAATTAATAATAAAAAATAATTGGCTTGCAGAGATTATGAAAGTGTCAGTGATTGTTCATCCTAATTCTAAAAGGATACGGATTGAAAAAGATTTAATAAAAACGCTACATGTTTATGTGAATGCGCCACCCTTGCAAGGAAAAGCCAATGAAGCAACAATTGAAATTTTGGCTGATTTTTTTAAAACTAAAAAAAATAAGATAAATTTATTGCGTGGTACTAATTCAAAAAATAAAATATTTGAAATAAATATATAAAATAATTATTTTTTAATATTAAAAAATTAAAATTTGTTTGTTAATGATCTATGATATTAAAAAACAAATTGATTATTTAATAAAATTAACCGATAACGTAGGTGTTATCGAACATAGTATTTTTGATAAACCAAATTATCTTGACGGTTATTGTGTTGATGATAATGCTCGGGCATTGCAAGTTTGTTTAAGATTTAGGAAAAAATATCTAATTTTGGAAAATGTTCTTCCAGTTTATTTTAATTTTTTAAAATCAGCTGTAAAAACTGACCGCCTTTATGCTGATATGAATTCAGATGGCAGCTGGCAGGAAAAATTCGAAATTAATGGGGAACATTATGGCCGAACTTTGGCGGTTTTAGGAGAGGCAGATGTCGCTGAATTTGATCAAGTATATTTATTACTGACCAAGCAAGCTCCGAGTCACATTCGAGTTGCTTCTCAGGTAATTTTAGGATTGCAATATCGCCAGCCAGAAAATGTTAGATTTTGGGCAGATATAATTATTGGACAATATTTAAAAGAAAAAAATGATTCCTGGAAATGGTTTGAATCAGTGCTTTCTTACGATTTAGGACGAATTCCTCTGGCTTTATTGACAGCTTATCAAATTACAGGAGATTCGAAATATTTTGATGTTGCTTTTGAGTCTTTGGATTTTTTAATCAAAATGACATTTGATGAAAAAAATAATTATTTTGTTTTTCCGGGTAATAAAGGCTGGTTTACTAAATCTGGTTTGCGGATTATTTTTGATCAACAGCCAATTGAGGCTGGATCAGCAACTGAAGTTTATTCATTGGCATTTCAAATTACAAAAAATAAAAAATATCGAGATTTGGCTCTAAAAGCTTTTGCTTGGTATAGCGGAAATAATATTATAAAAGCAAATATGATTGATCCGCAAACGGGTGGTATTTATGATGGTTTCAGTGATAAAGAAGTGAATAAAAACCAAGGGGCGGAATCTGTTTTATCCTATCTTTTGGCTTACAGCTCTCTTAATTTGATTTAATTTGGGGCGATAAAAATAAAATTTAGTAATTTCAATTATGGAAAAATAGCTAAGTACTATAATAATTAAAAATATAAAATATTCTGACGGTAATGAAACTAGATGAAGATATGGTGCCAAAAATGAAGACGGTAAACAGAGAACAAATAAAATAATAGCCAAAATACCTGAGATAAAAATTAGACTTATTTTACTTTTGAAAAAAGGAACCATATATGTTCTGATACTAAAGATAATGAACATTTGAGTAATGATTGATTCTAAAAACCAACCGGTTTGAAAAGCTGGTATTGATTCTTTTAAAATAAAATAAAGGAAGTAAAAAGTTATTAAATCAAAAATTGAACTAATACCACCGAATAAAATTGTAAAATTTTTAATATGTTTAAGATCCCACTGGTAAGGGGTTTTTATTAGTTTTTCGTCGACACGGTCACGAACCAATAGTATTTGAGAAACGTCATAAAGAAGATCATTTAATAAAACCTGAGCTGGCAACATAGGTAAAAATGGTAAAAAAATTGAAGCAATACTTAGGCTAACCATATTACCAAAAGTAGAACTGGTTCCCATAGAAATATATTTCATAATATTAGCAAAAGTACTCCTACCCTCTTTAACACCAATTAAAAGAACATTTAAATCTTTGTGTAGTAAAATTAGATCGGCAGATTCTTTGGCCACATCGACGGCATTATTAACAGAAATACCAACATCAGCATTTTTTAATGAAGGAGCATCATTAATACCATCACCAAGGAAACCAACAACGTGACCTTTTTGCTTTAAGGCTAAAATAACACGCAATTTTGAGTTGGGATTTAAACTGGAAAAAATATTAATATCATCAACAATATTTTTTAACTTTTCATCGGATAGTTTTGAGATTTGATCCCCGGTTAATATTCCAGTAATTTTTATACCAATTTGTTGGCAAATATATTGGGTTACTAATTTATTATCACCCGTTAAAATTTTAAGATTGACACCATGATTTTGTAAGTCAGAAATGGTTTCTGTGGCACTAATTTTGGGTGGATCATAAAAAATTAAAAACCCAAGGCAGTTTAATTTTTTCTCATCCTCAAAGAAATATTTTTCTTTCTGCTCAATTTTTTTGGAAGCGACAGCAATTACTCGGAATCCTTGACCGTTGAGCTTTTTGATATCGACTTTAATTTTATTTTTATTAAGACAATTTGGTAAAACTGAAGAAATTGCACCTTTGGTTATTAAAAAAAATGATTCTTCAGATTTCACAATTACTGAAGATTTTTTTCGAAAAAAATCGTAGGTTAATTCAGCAACCTTTTTATATTTTTTAATATCGATGTTTTTTTGATTCAAAATAGCATCGTCGATGGGATTTCTAAAACCGGATGCAAAATAACTGTTTAAAAAGGCATTATTGATAACTTTTTCATCTTTATTGCCATCAATATTGATGAATGAATCTAGAACAGTATTACCAACAGTTAAGGTTCCAGTTTTATCGGTGCATAAAATATCCATGCTACCAAAATTTTCAATGGCCGGAAGATATTTAACAATGACTCCTTTTTTGGATAATTTTAAAGCTCCTTTAGTTAAATTTATGGATAAAATCATGGGCAATAGCTCTGGTGCAAAACCGATAGCTAGAGCTAAAACAAACATTAAAGAACTGATTGGGGCATGACCAAGGATTAAATTAACCACAATTAAAATAAGACTAAAAACGAAGGTTAATTTAGTTAATAAAAAAGAGAATTTATTTAAACCAATTTCAAATTCAGTTTTTGGTTTTAAAATATTAATGCTTCCGGAAATTTTGCCGATTTCAGTTTTATTACCAATTTCTACGACTTTAATTGTGGCGAAACCAGAAACGACATGTGTTCCGGTAAAAACAAAATCCCCTGTCTTTTTCTCTATGGGAAATGATTCACCGGTTAAAACTGATTGATCAATAGAGAAGTTTTCTGATTCAATAATTTGGCAATCGGCTGGAATTATATCTCCAACATTAATAACGACGAGATCGTCAATAGTAACTTGACTGGCGTTGATTTCAATTTTTTGATTATTTCTAATGACTAATGCTTTTAAAACAAGCTTTTGTGATAATTTATCGGCGGCATCTTGGGCTTGATGTTCTTGATAAACATCTAAGACAACACTAATAAAAAGAATAGTTAGAATAATATAAAAATCGGTTCTTTGGCCTAAAAAAGCTGATAAAATACTGGAAAAAAGGAGTATTAAAATTAAAGGATTGGTGAATTTTTTTAGTATTTTAATAATCAAAGGGATCCTCTTTTTTTTGACTAACTCGTTGGGACCGAATTTTTTCTGATTTAAAGTTACCTGACTATTGTTTAACCCGGATAATAAAGGCATGTTTAATTTAATTTAATTATTTTTTAATTTAATAACAATATTATTAAAAATAATTAAATAATTGATTGCTGAAAATATTTTCCGGTATTAATTATTTTGTTTTTATTGTTAATGTAGATGGGTAATTTGTTTTGTATAAAAATGGATTTAATAAATAAAATAATAGAAAAAATTGGAAAACCAAAAATAAATCAAAAAAGACTAATTGATGCTTTAGGAATCGAGCAAGCGGGAAAATCAATTTTTTTAATTTTTCGATCTTCGGCCGATAAAGGTAAAGAATTTAGGGTGGCTAAAAGTATTGATGGATTTAATTTTGAATTGACTAAAAAAATAACAGTCAATTATCAAAAAGTAAATAAAAATGAAAAATTTAACGAGATAATTAAGCCAAGGCCTGATTTTTTTGATAATGGAAAGATTGAAATTGAGGGAGCAATTAAGACTGGACGAGGAAAATTAATTATTTATCACAGTTGTAATTCCGAAAGTGAATGTCGGGTGGGTGCAGCTTTATTATCAATAAAAAATGCAAAAAAAATAATTTGGCGATGTGAGGTGCCGTTATGGGAATCGTCAACTTCATGGGTTGGAAAAGAAGTTAAATTTATTGGATTAGTAAAAATTGAGGGGGATATTATTGGTTATTGGTGTGTTGGTAGTAAACAAATTCAGGCAGTAATTTATCCAAGTTTTAGATTGAGAGAAAAAAGAGTACAGGAAAGTGTACATTTGACTTTAGATAAATTACAAACAAATCCATTAATTAGACCACGAAGTAAAAATCGATGGGAGGCATTCAATACTTTTAATCCAGCAGCTGTTTATGTTGGAGATAAGGTTCATATTTTATATAGAGCTCAGGGTTATGATTATATTTCAGTGGTAGGATATGCCACTAGTAAAAATGGTTTTACAATTGAAAAAAGATATAATCGACCAATTTATGAACCAAAGGAACCATTTGAATGGAGAGGAGATAAAAAATTTAATGAATTAGATTTGAAGCACGTTTCCGGCGGAGGATATGGTGGAGTGGAAGATCCAAGAATTACTTTAATTGATGACAAAATTTATATGACTTATGTGGCTTATAATGGATCTGATCTGCCACGAGTGGCATTAACTTCGATTGCATTAAATGATTTTTTAGATCGACGATGGCTTTGGGAAAAACCAGTTTTAATATCGCCACCGGGAGTGGTAGATAAAGGACCGGCTGTTTTTCCGGAAAAAATAAATGGCAAATATGTGATAATGCATCGAATTTTTCCGGATATTTTAATTGATTTTGTTGATAGTTTGGCTTTTGACGGGAGTACTTGGCTTAAAGGACAATACAGAATAAAAACTCGACCAAACATGTGGGACGGTGGAAAAATAGGGACCGGGGCTCCGCCAATAAAAACAAAAGAAGGTTGGCTTTTGATTTATTATGGTACTCCTTATGATTATGTGAAAAAGCCAGATGCTTACAATCCATATTTAATTGGGGCAATGTTGTTGGATTTAAATGATCCAACAAAAGTTTTACATCGAACAAAATTACCTATCTTAAGCCCAACTGAAGATTATGAAAACAATGGTTTTAAGGCTGGAGTAGTTTTTCCCTGTGGAGCAGTAATTGTTAATGAAACATTATTTGTTTATTACGGCGGAGCTGATTCTTATGTTTGTGTGGCAACTGCCGATTTGGCGGATTTTTTAAAAAAATTAACCTGCGACGAAACACCTGTTTTAGAAAAAGCTAGAATCGTAAAAATAATTTAAATCATAATGATAAATGTAAAAAGTTATATCGCTAATCCATTATTGGAACCAAACCTAAAAAATGAATGGGAAAGCGTAGCTGTTTTTAATGGAAGTGTAATTAAAGATGAAAAAAAATACTTGATGGTTTATAGAGCAATTGGACAAAAGAAAATGGTTGCCGGAAAAGAGATAAGAATCTCGACGATCGGAATAGCTGAAAGTGAAGATAAATATAATTTTAAAAAAAGAAAACAATTATTAGTGCCAGAATATGAATGGGAAAAATTTGGTTTAGAAGATCCAAGAATTACTAAAATAGATGATACTTATTATATTTTTTATACGGCGATTGGAAATTACCCGACAGATGCGAATGGAATTAAGGTAGCCGTGGCGAAAACTAAAGATTTTAAAACTTGGGAAAAACATTTAGTAACTGATTTTAATGCTAAAGCGATGACTCTTTTCCCGAGAAAAATTGACGGTAAGTTTGTGGCGGTTCTAGCAGTGAATACAGACCGACCACCGGCAAGAATTGGTCTAATAACTTTTGAAAAAGAAAGTGATATTTGGAATTCTGATTATTGGCGAAAATGGTTTTGGAATCTAGAAAAAAATACAATTAAATTGGAACGGGTTAATAGTGATTTAGTGGAAATTGGAGCGGTGCCGATCGAAACAAAAGATGGATGGGTTTTAATTTATTGCCATATAGAAAATTATTTTGCCATTAATAGGGCTGCTTTTGGAATTGAAGCGGTTTTATTGGATATAAGTGATCCTTTGAAAATTTTGGGGCAAACAATTAAACCATTTATGTTACCGCAAGAAGATTTTGAGTTATCAGGAATCGCTCCAAATATTATTTTTCCATCTGGGGCTGTTTTAGAATATGGACAAATATATATTTATTATGGTGCGGCTGATAATTATTGTGCGGTGGCGACGGTTAATTTGGCCGAATTAATGGCTGATTTAAAAAGAAATGGAATTTTAATTCCCCAATTAAAAAGGTATGAAAAAAATCCAATTATTCAACCAAGACCAGAAGTAACCTGGGAAGCAAAGTCAACTTTTAATCCTGGAGCAGTGGAAATAAATGGTAAAATTTTTATTATTTATCGGGCGGTGTCAAAAGATAATACGTCAGTTTTTGGATTAGCAGAAACAATAGATGGATTTAATGTTGATTGGAGAAGTGATGAACCAATTTATACACCAAAAGAATATTTTGAAGTTAAGGATGGCGGAGATAATTTTTCAGGGTGTGAAGATCCAAGAATAACTAGAATTGGTGATCGAATTTATGTTTGTTATACCGCTTTTAACAGTAAAGGCCCTCCAAAAGTAGCATTTACTTCAATTTTGGTGAGTGATTTTTTGAAGCGAAATTGGAATTGGAAAAAATCGGTAATAATTTCTGATGAAGGAAAAGATAATAAAGATGCTTGTTTATTCCCCGAAAGAATAGGTAATAAGTATATTTTTTTTCATCGGCTTGGCGGAAAAGGAATGACCATGAGTTTTATGGATAGTATTGATTTTGAAAACAACGAACATTTGAGCGAAGATTTTTGCTTAAATACAGGAAAAAGACCTTGGAAGGGCGATAAAACTGGAATAGCAACGCCACCATTAAAAACTAATAAGGGGTGGTTTTTGTTATACCACGGAGTAAGTGATATTGATCGTTTTTATAGGGTGGGAGCGCTTTTGTTGGATTTAGAACATCCATATAAAGTTATTGGTCACACCCGTTTTCCAATATTGGAACCAGAGGCTAATTACGAAAAAATAGGTGATGTAAATAATGTGGTGTTTCCTTGTGGAATGGTGGTGAAAAATGGTGAGTTGTTGGTTTATTATGGAGCGGCTGATAAAGTGATTGGAGTGGCAATGGGTAATTTTGACGAATTAATTAATGAGTTGGTAAAATGGAAACAAAAAACTGATCAAAAAGAACTACAAATATAGAAAGGGTGGATGTTTAGGTATGGTAATTATTATTTGAGGTTTATGTTACAATAGTTAACTTTAAATATGAAAAAAATAATTGAAAATACTAACCCTAAAATAAATGTTCCACTCAATAAAAATGTTTTATTGGAAAAAGCGATCGAAAATATTAATAATAATGAAGAAATTTTAACTCTTTGGAAAGTGATTAATGTGAATGCGATTGATCGATTAGGAATGACTGATCATGGAGTAATACATTTTCAAATAGTTGCCAATATATCGGTTAAATTTGTAAGAATGTTAGTATCTAATAAAGTAGAAATGTCCGTAACAAAGGATTATAAATTGTCGAGTCACTACAGTGAATTAATTGTATTTTTAGCCAGTGTTTTGCACGATTTGGGAATGACAATAAGTCGAAAAGACCATGAGTCTTATAGTTTATTTTTAGCGAATAATTTACTTCATCAAATCGTTGAGTTCTTACCCGTTTATGAAAAAACTATTGTGATTTCTGAAGTTTTACACGCAATTATTAGCCATAGAAGTGATGGTAAACCATTAACTTTAGAAGCTGGGATTATTCGAGTGGCTGATGCTTTAGATATGAGTAAGGGTAGATCTAGAATTGCTTATGAATCAGATAAAATAGATATTTATTCTGTTTCGTCAGCAGCTATTGAAAAAGTTGATATTGAAGAAGGAATAGAAAAACCAATTCAATTGAATATATCGATGAATAATTCGGCTGGTATTTTTCAAGTCGATGAGCTGTTAAAGAAAAAAATAAATGGTTCCGGAATTGAAAAATATATTGATGTTCATGCTTTTATAAATCAGGAAAATGAGAATAAATTAATCAAGGAATATAGGCTTTAAATTAAAGTATTAGGAATATTAATAATTTTATTATTAGGTGGTATTCTTAATGTGTGAAGAATATCTCAAAAATAATTATTTTAATATTTGTTTTTTTACTAACTGGAGTTGTAGTTCTAAATATTATATTCATCGTATTTATTACAACTAAGCTGGAAAATATTCCTAAACCACAACCACTTTTTCAACTTCTGCCAATAATTAAAATCTCTCCAACTGAAATTCCTACACCCACTACAACTTCAATTCCTCCTCCAAAGGTTTTTAATTTAATTGATCACTACGAACCACCTAAAATTGCCGCGGCATCTTCTTATACTTTAATATTTATGGGTGATTCTATGACTGAAAGTTTAGGTGAAAATTCTGATTTTTTAAGACTAGCTTTGACAAAATATTATCCTAAAAAAGTTTTTGGGCTATTTAATTATGGATTTGGATCAACTAATATTCTTTCCCTTGAAGATCGTCTTAATAACGATACTGTTTATCAGGGTAAAAATTTTCCAGCTATTCTTAATCGTTCATTTGATATTATTTTTATTGAATCATGTGGTAACAATCCACTTTCTGAATTTCCTTTAGCCTTAGGCCTTCAGAAACAAACTGCCGCCCTTGATAAGATGGTGGCAGAGTTAACTTATACTCACCCAAATTCACTTATTGTATTTATAGCAACCATAGCACCATCGCCATTTTACGGAAAAAGAACCTTAGATCTTTCGCCCCAAACGAGAATCCAATGGGCGAATGAAAGACGGGCTTATATTGAAAATCATATTAGTTATGCCAAAAGACACAATATTCCTTTAATAAATATTTATGAAAAAACTTTGGATAAAAATGGTAATACAATTGCTAAATATATTGAGTCTGGTAACGATATCCACCCATCAGTGACAGGAGTTAGCCTAATCAGTCAAATGATTGCGGATTATTTATATAAAAACAGTATTCTTTTAAACTAAAAAATCCACTTCTTAAAAGAGGATTTTTTAGTTAATTCAAACTTGTTATCTTTTTGGCTATTTTTTTATTATCTTGAAATTGAAATGGTGGTTCCTTCGCTAAGACAAGCTGTTACTGTAAATAAATTGTTGGCATCTTTGGAAACGGAATAGCCAGTAGTAGCAGCTGATCCGCCTTGGGGATCGATAGGGTTGGTTTTAATGTATTTATTTGAACCTAAAGTTGCGGCTAAATCAATACAAGCAGCACCAGCTCCGGCACAAAGAGTGGCTCCGCCAGTGGTGCATGAACCAATTTGGGAGGCACTGGCTCCGATTCCAGCTGGAAGGGATCCGCCAGTATCAACGATATATTGATGAATAGCTCCTAATAAAGTATCGGTGTCTGTACTTCTTCGGGCATTTCTGGCATCCCTAAAACGTTTGGCTGGATCAAGGGCAACAAAAACGACCGTGGTCAAAGCAGCGATAATACCAATAACTACCAATAATTCAATTAACGTAAAACCCAATTTTGTTTTCATTTTATTTTAAATAAATAATTAATTTGATATTGTAATAACAATTACGTCATAAGTAGTATTATTATCAATTAAAATATTATTATCATTAATTGTTAAAAAATTCTTAAATTTATCTTGATATGCGTCTTTTAAGGAAATATCTTTAAAAATTAATTTATTTTCCGTGTAATTAGTGGCATCGGCATTACCAGTGGTGACTTGATCAATTCCACTGTTTTTAAAAATAGCCGCAACTTTAGCCGCCAAGCCTTTTTGGTTAGTACCGTTTTGAATTTGTAATTTTAATTCTGACCAAGGTTTAATTGTAGGAGTAATGGTTATTGCTGTTAATGTTGGAATTGCCGTCGGAATTAATATTGGTGATGAGGTTGGAGTTAGAGTTGGGATTATGGTGGTTTTAATGATTGGTTTTTTAAATTCAATTATTAGAAAGATTGAACATATTAATATGATAATGAAGGTTACGGTTAATATTATTTTTTTAATGATTTTGTTTGAATTTTCTTTTTTTGGGGTTAATAATAAATTTAAAACTTCTTCGTCTTTTCCTTTGATGTCAGTTTTTTTAAAAATTCCTATTATTGGATTGGGGTCTCTGGTGGTAGCAATTGATTCGGGCTCAATAATATCAACCTTAATAGTTAATTTATTTGAGATTTGATTAATTATTTCTTGAAATTCTTTAATTGGGGCAAATATAATTACTTTTTGTTTTCCATCGGGATCATCTGTGATTTTAAAATCCCAATAAAATTGAGAAAAATCCTCGGGAATGTCTTGTTTAATTATTTCTGATAATTTGTCTTTGAAATTATTATCAATAATTAGAGGTGGGTCAATTATTTTTTCATAAAGATAACTAATGGAATCGGCTAAAAGCAATAAAATATTTTGACCACTTAGATATTCCAGTTCTGCTTCTATTTTTTCTATTTCAATAGAGTCAACTTCTTTTTCTAAAACTGGAGACAAATTTTTGTCAATGTTATAAACTTTAAAACCAAACCGGTGCCAATAAATTATTTTTTTTGTATTATTCATAACAATTTAATAATATCAAATTATTGATCATTCCAGTTGGAAATGGCAATTGTTGATCCTCGATTAAGGATAATATTTAACTCCAATGATGACATTTCACCACTAGTTCCTAAATTAAAATTCCAACTGGTACCAACTTGGGAATTAATAGTGACATCACATAGTCCTAATGTGGTGGTAATAGTGGAAGGAAGAGTGTTATTTTCATTAATGGTTATAAGTGATTCTTCAGCACAAGCATCTAATAGAGTTTGATTCTTTTTTATTTTTGTTTCACTGACCGTGGCTTGACCCTCAGAAATTGAGGTTAGAGTTATTGTGGTACCAATTAAAATCATTAAGGCTCCAAGAATAATAACAGTGATAATTGCAGCCATGCCTTTCACCTGGATCTGACCTCCACAGAATCGGTAACTGAACCAGAAGCATTAAATTCTTGTCGACCAGAATTATTTATATAATTTCCAGAAATAGTGTAATCAATATTTTGAGTTTTACTGTCACCGGAAGATAAATTAGTTACGGTAAAATTGGAAATATTAATTAAATTACTGTTGAGGATACAGGGGTTGGTGGTGGGGCAATTACCACCGCTACCAAACCCCATTCTAATATTGCCGTTATTTAGGTCAAAAATAGTTGGGTTTCGAGAACTATCCGATGAAACTAGGGTTAAACTGGAAGGAGTGGTAGATGAAATTGATTTAGCATTTCTAATTTCATGATTTATTTTTTGAGAAATAAAACGAAGACTGGAACCAATTTCTTGCTGAGACACCGATTTGGCTTTGAGAGACATCATATTAATGGAAATAGTCATAAAAGCAGTGGAGATAAGACTTAAAATAGCGACATAAATAATTATTTCGATTAGAGTCATTCCTTTTTTCATATTATTTTTGCCAATAGGCAAATCCAAATGGTTTAACTGTGGCTTGACCTAAATTTACTTCCAGGGCAGCTCCCCCGTCGGAATTAGTCCAAGTAAAAGCTGATGTTGAAGTCATAACCAACCTTTTGGCAAAAAGATCGGAATTTGTATCAGAAATTATTTCCATTAATTGTTCGTGATTAATTGGATCCATTTGAATTTCTACCCATTTTTTAGGAGAGCCTATGGCAGGCGTGGCAGTAAAATCTGTCTGTTTGGTTGGGGTTCCAGAACCATTGGCGGTATACCAACTAATACCAGTTACAGTACCTGAATCCATGTAAGTAACAACGTAGCGAGTGGTGGCACCATTTATAAGCCAACCAGTGGCAACAAGCTTGGTACCGGCCAATGGCGTGCCGGAAGTAATGTCAACATTGGCACGATTGGTCCAACTTGAGCCACTCCAATAGCCAATTTGTAAATCGGAGCCAGCATTACCAACTGAAGCAAAGACCATTTCATTACTGTTGGGATTGGCGGTTAAATCTAAATTGGTGGCATCATCGGTAAAAGTTGGTGGGGTGGTAACCGAACCCCAAGTACAAGTGGCAGAATTGCCGGTACAACGACGATAGCGAACACCATTGGTGCCATTTTTACCAACGCTATTGGACCAAACAAGCATTAAATCCCCTGATATTGATTCGTAGGCCAGATCAAAATCATCAACATCTTGAGATGTTGAAACAACTTCTAATGAAGACTCTGTGACAGATGACGGTTCGTTTTGAAAAATGGTTCCATTCCAAATGGAGGCTGATAAATCAGAATTAGAATCTGCCCAAGTAGTGGTAATTAAATTATTTTTGGGATTACTGGCCATTTTTACCCATTGAACCACACCGGAAGTTCGAAGTGGATTAAAAGCAGTAGCGCTGTCCCAGCTAGAACTGCCGCAACTACTGGCTCCTAATTTTTTTCTAAAATTTAGTTCATTAGTAGTGGCAGTGTTGGTAGAGTAAAGAACAACAGCATTACCAGTGGTGTTTTCGTAGGCAATGTCGAAACGACGAGTGGTGGCAGTGCCACCAACAGTAGCCGACCAGTCTTGAGTCCAAGTGGTGCCATTGAAGCAATAAATATAAAGAACTCCACTGCTGGTGACGGTGCCGGCAATGGCTTCGATTTTTTGAGGTGAAGTTCTAATGACAAAGTTTCGAGGACTGCCAACTAAATTGGGTAAAGTTGCTTCAGTACTAAAAGCATTACTGTTAGTATTGTAAGTGCGCCAAGGTGGTTTAGTGGTACCATCGCTGTAAACTATTAAGCCATTATAATCTACACCAATATTTTTACGCCAATTAGTTAAAATTGTTTCTAAAGAAAATTGTTTAGGGTTACCAACACTATAATTCCAACTTATGAGAGATTTAATTAACCAAGTATCTGGATCAGTGGTTCCGCCTGAAGTGATTAAAGTGCCACTAGCATCACGATTGGCAGCAGTAATAGAAATTTGACGAGTGAATTTATCAGTAATATCGCTAGTACCACTAAAATCCCAAAGATTGCTACTAATGCCGATACCCTTATTACCGGCTGATAATAAATTAAAATCACGATTTCGAATAGAACGAACAGCTTCAAGACCTTCCTCAGCTAACCGATTGGCTTCAACAATTTCATTTGATTGTCGATTCTGATTTAAAACTGGAATAAAACCAGTTAAACCACCGGCTATAATTATGGAAAAAATGGCAATAGCGATGATAATTTCAATTAAGGAAAAACCTCCCTGCTGGCAGGCAAGGCCGGATTTATTAATTAACACTGATACCTCCGGCTGAATTAATAATTAAATTAAAAGTTTTGTTGTTGCCACTTAAATTAATACTTTGGGCACTGTTGGGTTCACCTCGGAATGGACTAAAAGTGATATTGGATAATCCACTAATATTAATATTGGCGGGTAAATTATAATCATCTTTAATTGTAGGTGAGGCACAACTGCCACCAAACATACGAATGGTTTGCCCAGTTAAACAAACCCCCCAAGTTAAGCCATTTTTTTTAGATATCGAATAAGACTGGGCTTTGCGAATAGAACTTATCAATATATTTTTGGCACTGTCTAAATTATTTTGTAAATACCACCTGGAATTAAAAACAGTAGCCGTAACCATGATGATCATTAATAAACCGATGACTAAAATTAATTCGATTAATGAAAAACCGTATTTGTTAACCAAGAGAACCAGTTAATTGATAAATAGGACTAATAATGGCTAATGCAACAAAAGCTACAACTAGGCCAATAATTAGTAAAAGAGCGGGTTCTAAAATAGTAGTCAAGTTGGCGGCAGTTTCTTCAATATCATCCTCATAAAATTGACTGATGTAATCTAAGGACTGATCAATAGATCCGGTTTTTTCACCAACTGCGACCATATCAGAAACGAGTGGAGGGAATAAAAGTCGGCAAGGAGGTTTATTTAAGAATTCACTGATACTACTCCCCTTTTCTAAATTATCAGAAAGATCATTAATGGTTTTTTTGTAGGCAAAATTGGATTGTGATGGTCCACAAATTTTTAGACTTTCAAAAATAGGAAGACCGCTTTTAATTAAGGTGGCTAGATTTCTGGCAAAAGTTGAAACTTCTTTTTCAACTAAAAGCCGTCCAATAAAAGGCAAGCGTAAAATTTGACGATCTTTCCAAAGCCGGACGACGGGAATTTTAAAAAAAAGATAAAAAATAAAAATAAGGGCAAAGATTGAACCAAAAAACAAAATTCCATAATTTTTCATGAAACTGGCTAAAGACATAAGAATGACCGTAGTCAATGGTAACTTGGTATCAAAGGCGGCAAAAAAATCAACTAATTTTGGAAGGATAAAAAGAGAAATGAAAGTAATTAAGGATACAGTGGCGATTAATATTAAAGTTGGATACATTAAAGCTCCTTTTATTTTTTTTTGGAGGGCATAATTTTTATTTAGCTGATCGGCTAAATAAGCTAAACTACTATCAAGATGTCCTGTTGATTCGCCAACTTTAACAATCCCAACATATAATTGGTCAAAATTATTAGGATAAAAAGTTAGAGCATTGGCAAATGACGAGCCATTATCAATTTTATTTTTTATTTGAGTCAAAACTTTTTTGACTTCAGTTGAGCTTGATTGATTTGATAAACTGCCCAAAGCCTCGGATAAAGAAATTCCAGCTTTAATCATGACCGCTAAATGTTTAGTTAAGGTAATTTTTTCAATTTGTTTGATGGCCATAATTAGATTTTGGTAGCTCTGAGAATTTCCTCAATAGTAGTAACTCCTGATAAAACTTTTTTGATACCATCGGAAAGCATATTTTGCATACCAGATTTAATAGCTAAATCATTAATAACTTCGGCTGATTGTTTAGAAATTATGGCTTCTCTGAGGTTTTGATCAAGAACCATGACTTCAAAAATACCGATTCTTCCGATATAGCCAGTTTGATGACAAACGTTACAACCTTTACCATAATAAATACGAAGAGTGTCTTTATCCCCTAATAATTGAGTAATTGTTTTTGAATCTAAGCTTAAATCAGATAATTCTTTTTTGGAAACTTCTTTGAT